>Ga0181572_10000158_pt1 | contig 43524 bp, 37 predicted proteins | sample 101ome_26_FD_133004 | JGI IMG/M metagenome (GOLD analysis project Ga0181572, IMG submission 133004) | Coastal salt marsh microbial communities from the Groves Creek Marsh, Skidaway Island, Georgia - 101408AT metaG (megahit assembly) | ecosystem: Environmental > Aquatic > Marine > Intertidal... | reverse complement strand
GGTAACGGCATCACGGGACGGCACATGGTGAGTGCTGCTGGAGTGGATACCGATCTGTATTTGAACGACACCCGAGCTATTCAGGAAGTGAGCTGGGGCAATTTGGCTACATTGGCCTACCAGGTTTCCGAAAATCACGCCTTTGGTTTTAATTTTCTATTCAATCATAGCAGTGAGGATGAGGCACGCATCCAGGAGGGTTTCCTGCAATCTTTTGAAGACAGTAATTTCAACACCAGTGTATTGCATTATACCATAAGAGAATTGAGATCCATGCAATTCAAGGGGGATCACTCATTTCCTGAGTTACTGGATTTGAAGACGGACTGGGTTGCCGCGTATTCCAGCACTTCCCAAGAAGAGCCGGATCTGAGGTTTTTTTCTTACGACCAAAACAATGATTCGGGCCGTATCAACATAGCCCTTTCCGGGTATGACCCCCCAACGCGGTATTTTCGAGAGCTCACTGAAGAAAACCAGAATCTTAAGTTGGACAATGAACTCCCATTTTCAGTTTGGGAAGGCTTGGAGGGTAAGTTCAAGTTTGGGGCCTATGCTTCGGCCACTCAGCGCGCCTATAACGAGCGAAGGTTTGCTTACAACACTACCACCAACCCACGTTGGAATGATTTGGTCCAGTCTGATAACGCCGATGGCTTCCTGGCTGATGAAAACGTTGTCTATGAGGCTCCAAGCCGCGGTACCTATCGCTTCAATAAATATATTTACGAGCTGCCCTACAACAATTACACGGGAGATCAAGATATCCAGGCTGCTTACAGCATGTTTGAAATACCCATCATTGAGCCATGGAAGGTGACCGGAGGGGTTCGCTACGAAACCACGGATTTGTCAGTGATCAATTCGGGGGAACGGACCGGTGACTCTTCAATCAGCGAATCAGCCCTACTGCCAGCTCTGAGTACGATCTATGAGCTCAAGCAAGATATGAACCTTCGTTTCGCCTATGGAAAGACCTTGGCGCGGCCAACATTCAGAGAAATTGCGTTGGTGCCAGTATTTGATTTCATGGGAGGTGATATCCTGATTGGTAACCCTGATTTGCAAATCACTTCCATTGATAACTACGACCTGCGTTGGGAGTGGTTTCCTGAGGCAGGCGAAGTGCTGGCTGCCAGCCTGTTTTACAAAACGCTGAGCTCTCCCATTGAAAAGCAATACGTGACCGCCAATCGTCAGGTGCAATACCGCAATCGTGATGAGGCCACCGTTTATGGACTCGAGCTAGAGGGCCGCAAGAACCTTGAATTCATATCGACCTACCTCAAAAATTATTCCGCTGGCGGTAACTTCACATACGTCGTTTCGGAGGTCAACGTCACCCCATTTGAGTATGAGTATACCATAGGCAATGACAGTAGACCTTTGGCCGGTCAATCTCCCTACATCTTCAATTTTGACCTTTCTTACAGCAACGAAAGATCTGGCACCATTGTGAGTCTGTTCTACAATATTTTTGGACCTCGCTTGGCTGTAGTGGGGAGTAGTTCCCCTGCAAGGCCCAATGCTTACGAACAACCTGTAGCTACTTTGGACATGACGGTTTCGCAGCGACTGACCGATCATTGGAAATTGAAATTTTCGGCCAAAAACCTACTCAATCCCGATGTGGAAGTGCTGCAGCGATATGGTGGTCAGGATTACATCTACTCATCCTACACCCGGGGACGTTCCTTTGGGATGTCACTCAGTTACGATTTTTAGGCTTTAGCTTTACGAACCCCTAGTGGCGTGCATACCTGCTTGCCGGGTTTTTTGCCGCAGTATGCTTTTCCTTGAGTCAAAAAGGGAGTTCATGCCCGCCATGGTCCTGTTAACTAGGGGTTGCCAAACGTCTCCAAACCTGTAACAAGAAGCTCCATGGAACTCACTGTCTTTCATTACGTCATTGGTATTCTTGCACTCATCATGTTGATTTGGAATACCGTTGAGGTTGGCCGCAATGATGCCGCCAACATTGTGAACGCGGTGTTTGGTGCCAGGGTGATGACTCGAAGAAAGGCTGTTTGGCTAGCGGGTATTGCCGTTGTGGTGGGAGCCATGGCTAGCTCTCCGGTGATGGAAACCGCTCGCAAGGGTATTTTTGACCCCACGACCCTGCCGGGGATCGATGCTGCGATAGCGGTTTACATGGGCGTTTATTTGACCAATACCGTACTGCTTTATTCCTTCTCAGCATACGGCATGCCCGTTTCAACCACTGCCTGCTTGGTGTTCGCCTTATTGGGAAGCGGCCTTGCTATTGGTGGGGTGGACGCCATCAACTGGGACAAGAGTCAAACAGTCATCCTCGGAATCATCTGCTCCATCATTGTAAGCGGGATCGCTGGATTCTTGATTCAAAGGGTTTTTCGTGGGGTGGTGCGTGATCAATGCGAAGATCCTAAGACCATCTCTCTCCATGGTCCCTGGATGGCTGGTGCTCTCATGACTGGCTTGGTTTACTTCATGTTGATGAAAGGCATGAAGAATGTTGCTTTCGTTAAGGCCATCAAGGCCAGCACTTTGGATGTGGTTGGTGCCCCAGTCGCCTTGCTTTTGATTTGGGCGGCCCTCTCCTTCCTCACCTTCCTGGCACTCAAGTTTCTCGGTCAACGCTTTGCCACCAGGCTCTTTGGAAGTATGGCCATACTTGGCATGATCTGTACTGGGATCGCTTTCGGGCAGAATGATTTAGCCAATTGCGCTTCTCCAGGTCTTGCAATATGGATGATTCTTTCCAAGGGTGAGCTAGCTGGCAAGGTGGCTGTTCCTTTGTTTGCCTTGTTTGGTTGTGGTGTGCTGCTGCTTATGGGCATGACCACCAAGACAGCCCAACGCGTGACTCGAGCTGAGGTCAACACGGGTAGTCAAGGCGATTTGGTCCGCCTTTATGCACCGAAATGGTGTGTGGCTCTTGCCAGAGTTCTGGTGCCCAAGCCTGGAGCCGACCAGGCACTGGCCCCCAAGACAAATGTTCAGGACGCTGCCAAATTGCAGCATTATGATGCTCTACGCGCAGCAGTCATCACCTCGGTGACCGGTAGTGTGATTGCTGTGGCATCGGGTTTGGGGCTTCCGGTATCCACCACCTATGTAGCCTTCTCAGCGGTGGTAGCGACCGGTTGGGCGGATAAGATATTTGTGCGCGGGGATGCCGCTTTAAAAATGGGCCGAACGATTTGGGTTGTTTTCTGTTGGTTTTTCTCGGCCTTCATTGCGGCAGGTGTGGCTGGCTTGGCAGCCAAGGCCATTGCGCTCTGGGGACTGGGTGGGTTGGCTCTTGGATTAATCGCCAACATGATCATACGTTACGTGATGCGCAAGCGCGCTGATGAGCACGAGGCTTTGATGAAGGAGCAGGCTACAATCCGCAAACAGCAGTTGGCTGAAGCTTCCGGTCGGAATGATCAATTTGCTTCGGATGAAGATGAAGAAGCCCTGTAGGGTTCGATTAAATCTGACTCGTCATATCAAAACTCTGAGTGCAAGCACTCAGAGTTTTTTTGTGAGGCAGTGCAAACCCAGTTATTCGGCTCCAGCTGTTGCGGCTAAGACCCTCAAAGCGGTTGTTACACCACCGCCGCGAATGTCACACCACCGCCGCGAATGTCACACCACCGCCGTCAATGTCACACCAACGCCGCGAATGTCACGCGTTCGTAACACGACTGCAACATGGTGGTGACTTTTGGGTTAAAAAATTAGCCATCTGATTAGATACAATTATCTCAATCCAAGCTTTAAACTCATAGCCGTTGAAGGGGAAACCAATCGGCAACCTATAAAACCAAATCAAGCAAACAGACAATGATACAATTAAAAACCAATAGACGTATCAGGACATTCCTTTACGCGGGTCTATTCAGCGCATGCCTAGTAAATGCAGAGGAAGACAAGGTGGAAGTCGTTGATGAGAGTTCGTCCGTGGCACCTTCCAGTGGTTGGAGTATCTTCGACAAAAACACTTTGTATAAGAGCGACAGCGGCTTCATCAGAGATGTTAAGCTGAAAGGTCGGTATCATGGTCAATACATCAGTCAGGACGAGGAAATCGATGGTGCCAAAGACAATGAATACGATGTTTACCACCACCGTCGGGCGCGAATTCAAATGGACTTCGATTTTGCTCACAATCTTTCCTTCGGTTTCGACGCAAACATTTCCGATGGCCATGGTTCCAGAACAGCTCTCAGCGATGAGGGTTCTTTCATCAACAATTTCCAAACGTTCAACCTACAATGGAAACCCAGCGATAATTATTACTTCATTGTCGGTAAGGATAAGCAGGATATCACCCGTGAAGATATTCAATCGTCGAGATACATCAAAACGGTCGAGCGTGCCCCTATCGTGAATGAAATCGGTCAGCAACGACCTTGGGGAGCCCAGGTAGGCTTCTTCACCAAGGGTATTGAGCACCGGCTGGGTGCCTGGGTCTATGGTGCCCATGAGGATGGTCCAGAATGGGTTGATTTTCGCGCCAATAAAGGAGCTTCCTACAACATCAGCTACCCCGTAAAAGATGATCTCTCCTTCCACTTCGACTGGAACTATGTGAACAACGAAGGTGGTCGTGAACGTGCGCGGGGTGATGCTGCTGTAGGCACCTTCGGATCTGCTTATGAGCACGCATTTGCTTTGGGTTTCGATCACGAAAAAGGTCCCTTCAAAGTCATTGCTGATATCATTTACGGAGCCAACCGTGAGGGGGTTTCAGGAAATAAGGGGTCTGAAGCCATTCCGGCTGGACATGATACATGGGGTTTTTATGTATTGCCGTCCTACAAAATCACCGAAAAGCTCGAAGGCGTACTGCGCTACCAATACATGGACTCGGGACGTGAACAACGTACTCAGCGATTTGGGCATGATGGTGATGGGAACAGAGACGCGCGTCTCAATGTCGAGAACTATCATTCGGTGTATGCTGGATTTCAGTATTTTCTGAGTGGAGAAAATCTCAAGCTCATGGGGGGATATGAGTATGCCTGGGGCGAGCTTTTTGGGAATAACACGGATATCAACACCGGAAGCTGGCAGCTGGCGTTGCGGACCTATTTCTAAAATCAGTTTCTTTGACGGAAGTTTGCGCCAAAATTTATACGAAATTCTCAGCTTTGAGCGCACCTGGCACTTTGCCGGGTGCGCGATTATCAACCGCATGAGCCCCCATCGGGCCGCCTTTTTCTCCCGCCAGAGCCGATGCCGATGAGCATCCTCTGGCAGGTTCTTTAGACAACCATGCCTACCTCGCATCCGCTCATTTCTGAACCTTTGAATTCAGTTGGTGTTGTACCCTTTCCATGGCGTGACAAATGCCGTCAATGGTTGCATACTACACTGAAGTCGTTGGGGTTGGTATGGCTCCACCGACATCTTTCGGTGCAACAGGATCATCAGCTCAAACAAAAGCTCCTCCTCATGGCCAGCAATGCCGAGGAATGCGTTCTCTTGGCGACACGCTCTCTTTTGGAGCGGCAGCCGCATCTAGCGGAGGCTATGAAGTCTCAGGACGATATCATTGACCAGCTAGAAAAGGAAGTGGATCAACAAGCCATCTCTATGCTGGCTGATGCCACACAACCCGAGGCCATACGCTTTATTTCCATGGCCATGCGTATTTCCAATGAGCTTGAGCGTGTTGGAGATGAAGCCACCACCATTTCGCGTCGAAGTCTGGAACTCATGAAGCATGAACCGCTTCGTCTCGAGCCACCCATTCAACCCATGGCTGATAAGGTCACGACTATGCTTCGATCCGCGCTGGATGCCTTTGTCTATCGACGGCCCAATCAGGCAAGGGAGATTATTCTTCAGGATAAGGAGGTGGATCTTCTCAACAAAACCATTCAGGCTGAGATGACCGAGAGGATGCTCGATCATCCGGAGGAAGTGGTCCGTTGTCTGCAATACATGACCATTGCTAAAAGCATGGAGCGTATTGGCGATCACGCCAGTAACATTGCCGAGCAGGTTGTCTTTCTTTACGAGGCCAAGGACATACGGCACGAGTGAGCTTTTGGCTTGAGTGGGCTGGTTTCATGACGCAGGGCTTTGTTTTTGACGGCCATGGCTCGTTCACTAGGGTGGGGGGGTGAAGACGAATCCCTCCGAACCTGAAATCGATCGGTCTTCCCAACCCACATCTAAGAGGGGGCAGTTTGGGTGGTACCAGCGCGTTCTCTTTGGTCTTATCTGGGCCTGCTTACTGTTCACGCTATTGCTTGGTGGCTGTGAGATGCTGCTACGCTGGATGGGAGTCGGGCATTCCGCATCATTTTTCAGACCCCAAGGCAAAGGCCATGTGGTTGAAAACGAGGCCTTCATCTGGTCCTACCACGGAATCGAGAGTCCCCTCAGACCTCACCCCTTTCGGTTTCTGGCAGACAAACCCGAGGGGGTGATGCGTCTATTCATCCTCGGAGAATCGGCTGCCCTTGGTACACCAGAGCCGGCTTTTGGGTTTGGACGCATGCTCGAAAAGATGCTTCAGCATCGCTACCCCGAAAGAAAGTTCGAAGTGGTTAACCTCGCGATGCGAGGCATCAATTCGCACATGATCCGTCTCATCGCGGCTGAAGCTAGGGCCTACGATCCCGACCTGGTGATTGTGTATGCCGGGAACAACGAGTTGGTGGGCTGGCAGGCCCCCGAGCCCGATCAACGACCTCTTAAACCTCTTGGATTGATTCGTGCCCAGGAGGCATTGATGCATACCCGTTTGGGACAGTGGCTTTGGCAGCGGATTGGCGTATCCGGGAGCCATTTGAATGAGGTGCAGGATACGACGTTTTTTCGACGGCATCACTTGAGCGTTGAAGATCCACGTCGGGAAGAGGTTCATGCACGCTTTGCTGAAAACATGAATCAAACCATTCAAGGCTTCGTGGATCTGGAGATCCCAGTTTTGATGGGCCCGGTCTTGGTCAACGAAAGGGATTTTCCTCCTTTGGGCTCTCCCTCCTCTGCTCGGGGGGGGGCGATGGCGGATTCTGTATTTGGGTTGCCTTGGTGGGAGGCATGTTCTGATGGCAGCAGGCAATGGTTAGAGGAAAACCTTCCAATCTTAGAGGGGTATCTCCAAACGAACCCTCTCGACGCGCAAGCCCATTATGTGATGGCCAGAGCCCTAGAAAGCATGGAGGCATTCTCCACGGCAAGGGTTCATTACCAGGCTGCTCGTGATTACGACCTGCTTCCCTTTCGTGCGACGACCCAGATCAATCGCACCTTGAAGGAGCTTGCTGAAAAGGTGGAGGGCGTGGAGTGGGTCGAGTTGGACGCCTATGCCCTTCGGGGGGAGGAGGAGGTTAAAACGCTGGGGGATGCCTGGTTTCACGAGCATGTGCATTTCCGATTTGAAGGGGATTATCGCCTGGCGGCCTACTTCTACCCGCATGTGCAAAAAACGCTTCGACTGCCCACTCAAGAGGTGGAGCGGGAAGGTCTGAAGCTACGTAGTTTAAGTGAGGTGGCTCGTGATTTGGGTTACACCCCGATTTCGGAAGCTCTGATTGAGCGATCGATACTTGATCTGCTTGCGGCGCCTCCTTTCCTGGATCAATGGATGCACGCATTGCGACTTGAAGAGCGTGAAGCAAGGTGGCAACAACGCTTTTCGATTTATGGCAAATCTCACATTCGGGGGGCTATTGACTGGATTGCTGAGGCCAGTCAGCGCTTTCCGGGTGATTGGCACTTGCCAATACTGGCCTCGCGCCTGGCAGATCGATTGGAGGATCAGGAGTTGGCTCTTCAGTGGGCCATGAAGGCTCGCGATCTCATGCCGCATGCCAGTTTCCCTAGGCTTTTAATGGCCCGTCATTTGCTGGCCCTAGATCGAACAGACGAGGCTCAGGTGGCACTGCATGCCATCCTAGAAAGTTACCCTCAGCATCCACAGGCCAGGCGTTTGATGGAACAAATGGCGGTCCCCTGAAGCTGTTTAACTAGCTCCCATGGCTTAATGGGATTGCTGGAGCCATTCGGTTGCCATCCTGGCAGCCCCAATGGCACCGGCATATTCGCCGAGTTGTGCAGGCAGCAGTTTCACCCGATGGTCGCCGACACACCACTCCATTTGACGCAAGGCTTCGTTGAGCGGATCAAACAGTTGGCTGCCTGCCGATGCAATGCCCCCCCCCAGGATGACGGCCTCAGGATCAAAAAGATTGATCAACGAGGTAATGCCTGCAGCAAGGCAATGGATGGATCGAAGCCAAATACGGTCGGCCTCTTGATCGCCGCTTATCCTTGCGGTCAGCAGGTCATGCGTGGATGCAAAGCGCCCTGTAGAACGCTCGGTCAGGGTCGCATTGCCGATAGCCCATTCAAGGCTTCCAGGGGTTCGGCAGATGTCCGGAGGGCCATCGACATCCAGGCTGATATGCCCCATATGCCCAGCACGTCCCAAATAGCCCTTGAGTAGTCGGCCATCCACCATGGCTGCGCCTCCGACACCCGTCCCTAGGGTGATCATCACGACTTGTTCCATACCCATCGCGGCGCCCAGGTGAGCTTCTCCGAGTAGTGCAGCCTGAGCGTCGTTGATCACTGGTATGGGCCTTGAATGATTCAATGCCTCTTGCCAGCGCAGGCCCTCCAGCCCTTGCAGTCTGCCAGGCATGTGGGCAATGGCACACCCATCTCTGGAGACGAGCCCTGGAGCGGCCAAACCGATGGCCTCAGGCAGGCTACCCCATTTTTGTTTGATTCTGGAGGTGGTCTTTTGGATACAGGCCTTCCAGGCTGGGTCTTTTCCATCTTGCACGAAGGTCTCAATGGACTGTTCAAGAATTTCACCCTGCTCACCGAGAAGCACGTGTTTGATCTGAGTGCCTCCCAAGTCCCATCCTAGTGTCAGTGGCTGCATCAGTCCTTTAAACCCGAGGTGGCCGCAGAATGATCTAGAAACGTTTTCCAGACCAGAAGGAATGATGGCGCAAAGTCGCCTGGCTGGGTCTTTATCCAGCGATCCAGAGAATCTTTGTCGAACCAGTCGCCCCGTTCGATTTCTTCAGGATGGAGTATGAAGGGGCCTGGATGCGTGGTGCGATAAACCCAGACAAATTCCCAGCCTGTTTCGATGCTGGCCGGTAGTTTGAAACATTGATCCAGAGGTTGATCACTTCGGCATCCCAATTCCTCTTCGAGTTCGCGCACCGCGCAGGCGTCGTAGCTTTCTCCTTGATCGAGGTGCCCGGAGGCTGAAGAGTCCCAAGTGCCAGGAAAGCAATCCTTCTTCATGGAGCGTTTCTGGAGGAATAATTTGCCATCCGGCGAAAAGACTAAGACATGCACCGCCCGGTGGAGCAGGTTTTTTGCATGAACAAGAGCCCTGGGTGCCTGGTCAATGACTTCGTCCCGAGCGTTGACGACGTCAAAGATTTCTTCGCTCATAGGAGCCTCACGCGTGGAATCCATCGAAGACAAAGTGCTCCCCGCTGCACGACAAGTCAATGCTCCCCTGAAGGGGAAATAAGATGAAGAGGGATCTGAACAAAAGAGTGCTTGGCGAGTGTTCCATCAAAAATGCTGTATCCAGGGGCAATCCGTCATGCCTCTTGAGGCATGTTTTGGATTCAGCCATCATGATGGGATGGGCCAAAGATCCCTCAACCAACCAGGTCTTTTAAGATTCGTGATTTCGAGGAGGGGGCTGGGCTCTCGGTCGGGAGCTTGATTGAATCACGCCACACGACTGGCAAGCCCATACCCCTGATCCAAAGCTGTTGGCTGATTGCCTGCTTTAATCATCCAACGCGCTCTCTGAACAATCGCTGAGTGCTTCTTTCAGGAAGGTTTTTCAGATCCAATAAAGTCAGGAAATCAATCGTACCGAAGGCTTCATCTAGTGCCGGGCGTCCACATACCTTGGCTCCCAGAGAGAGGTAGCAACGCAGTAGCTTGGGAAGCTTTGGCCGGATGTGGGATGGGGTTTCCCAATCGAGAACGGGTAGCTGCATTTCAAATTTTGGCTGAGTCCGCAATGGCAGCGTCACGAGGTGGGATTGTGTCAGGGCCTGGTAGGTGGCATGGCCCACCTGAATATCTGTGGTGTGGAGCGAGCTGCAGCCAATCAGATACCTCAAACCACGTTTGCGGGCGAGCCACAGGATGCCCCGCCACAAGAGCGTCAGGCAGCCATAGGTACGATGGTCGGGATGGAGGCAAGCTCGGCCTAATTCCAGCAACTCGGGACGTATGGATTCGTAGGGAGCAAAATCAAACGCCTGTTCGCTGTAGTAGCCATAACCCTCCTCTGCTGTGTCGCCACTCTGCAGGCGATAAGTGCCCACGACACGCTCGCTTTGCCTTTCAATCAGCAACATGTGGTCGCACACCGTATCGTAGAGATCTTGGTCCCGAAAGTTGGCATGGGAACTGGCCAGACCCTCATTGAGTTCGAGGTTGAAAACCTCATAACGCAAACACTGAGCCTGGATGACTTCCCGTGAGCATCGGGCAAGACGGCATTGGTAATGTTCGTTGGCTAGAACGGGGAGACCAGTTTGAGTTAACTGCATGATTGGATGTGTGATTGGATTTGCAAGCCATCAACACCCTGTCTTGCCCGCATTACGATTTAAGGCCCGTTGGGTGACATTTTCATGACATGGCCTTGAGGGGTTCTTTCAAGGGTTGATTGGAATCCTGTGCCACAGGGTCAATCGCCTTGTGGGACCAATGAGTTTCAAGGTCACTCAATCCTTCATGGCTGACTCGATGAAGGTGGCTCCATGACTGTGGAGTCGTGTCATCTGAGGAGCGAACAGCTAGCTGAGATGAGGAGAACCCAAAGGTCTTTTGTTCGGTTCTTGATCCAAGACACGAGCGCGGGACGGTGCGACTCTAGTTTCTCGGCCCAATTATTGAAAAAGGAGGTGGTAGGCTGACAGGGACTCGAACCCTGGACAAACGGCTTAAAAGGCCGCTGCTCTACCAACTGAGCTATCAGCCCTACCTGAAGGTGGATTTTGAAGAACAAAAATCCGTTTCCGTCGATGACGGAAGTCCCAGAAAGTAGACCTGCCGGACCAGACGTGCAAGTGTTTTTGGCACTTTTTTGGGATGGATCGCCCTGGTCGGATTGTTTATTCGATGGATTTTAAGGGCTGGCCAGTCAGCAGACTCAGCCATCCAGCGATTAGGCAAATGCCCCCCAAAGGGGTGATCGCACCCAACCAGGTGAATCCGGTGAGGCAAAGCAGGTAAAGGCTACCTGAAAAGATGCCGGTGCCGATCCACCACAACATCAAAGCCCTTCGGGGCTGGGGCTTTGTCACAGACAGAGCAAGCAGGGCCAGCGCATGCAGCATCTGGTAACTCACCGCCGTTTCCCAGGTGTCAAGCCGTTGGCTTTGTTCCAGACTGGCCTTCAACGCATGGGCACCAAAGGCACCCAGACCCACTCCGGTTGCGCCCAAGATGGCGGCGCTGATCCGTGCGGTGTGGGCGTTTGTGTCTAGTTTTAGCGACATGGTCGAACCAATAATTCCTGCACCACTGCCCGCTGAGGCAATTCAACGGCAAGCATAACGCAGGCCGCTACATCCTCGGGCCTCAGCATGGACGCGCGGTGGGCTTGGTCTGGCATGGTTGGTCGCAATTTTAGGATAGGGGTATCAATCTCTCCGGGCAGGATGCCGCAGGCACGGATGCCATGCTTGTTTTCTTCTGCGTTGATAGTTTGCGTCAAACCTCGCAATCCAAACTTGGAGATCGTGTAGGCGGCCCCAGCAAGGGGCATGCCCCAGAGCGCTGAATCAGAAATGATATTCACGATCGTGCCTGACTTTGCCTGGCGCATGGCGGGTAGCACTGCTTGAATACAGTCGTAGCTACCATGCAGATTGGTGTCGATCAGTCGATGGTAATCCTCATGCGAGAGCTCCTCAAGCAGGCGACGCGGCGTGTTGGTGCCAGCTGCGTTGCAAAGCACCTCCACTGGGCCATGTGCTTGGATCGCTGCTTGCACAAGCTTTGGGGCAAAGCCTCGATCAGCCACACTACCCACGACGACATGACAGGCCACACCATGCTGTGTTTGGCAGGCCTCACGCGTTTCTTCGAGCGTGGATTCGGTGCGACCATTGAGGGTGAGTTGCCAACCGGCCTTTGCCATGGCCAAGGCAGTGTGACGTCCGACACCCGTGCCGGCTCCAGTGATGATGGCGTGTTTGCTCATGAAATAGGTATTGGCTTGTTCAGGGCTCCTCTGAGGAGGAGTCTGGTGAGGCTTTGAGTGGATTAAAACGATTGAGTAGGCCTTTGGCCTTGTCCTGAAGCTGCTTGAGTGAATCAGGCAGTTCTTTGTTCATGGGTGAGTCCAATCGCTCGGCGAGGATTTCCCAGCCTTTGCTATCAAATTCGCTGAGTAATCGGCCCATCAATTCCTTCATGATGGCTCCGGTGATCTCAGAGGCGGTCAGGCCGTCACCTTCTCGACCCAGGTCCTCCAACACTATGTCCGGAAGCTGCAAGTCAAGCAGGGGGCGTTCCATTACCGAAGCCGAGACACTGACTTGGACATGATTGATTTCGAGGCGATCGATGCGGAATCGACTCTCCTGGTCGCTGGGCATTTCAGCCAGTCGTGCCTCCAGAGTCTTCATGAGACTTTCCAGATTTCCCTCCTTCAGGCCGCGTTTATAGGCGACCTTGATGCCTTCGATATGGAGGAGCGGTAGATGAATTTTACTGCTCAGCAAAGACGTGGGTTTGAGATGCGACTGAATCCTGCCCACAGACAGAGCAGGGGTATCCCCCTCATAATTGGCAGGGTTGGCAATGCTCAGATCAAGTATTTCCCCCCTACCTGAAATCGGATTGAGGTTGCCAGCTTTGAGCTGAACCGGGACTCCAAACAGGTGAGTACCTCCCTGGACGATGGCTTTTTCAATAAAAGATCCCATGTTGTAGGCTAGGAGTCCGGCGATCACAAGCAGTGCCAGGATTGCCAATAAAAGGCCGCGTTTGATCCATTTCATAGCAATTGAGTTGAAGGAACGATCCACTTCTTCACACGCGCAGATAAATTTGCTTGCGATGTAGGAACCGGACCAGTCCAAAACTCATGGCTACCACCACGGCGAGTACCAGGACTTCACCGTAGGATCCAAGGGCACCTTTGATGGGGCCTCCAACCAGTCGGTTGGCCAGGTCCTCAAACCTCAAAAAGCGATGGGCAAGGTAGATGGTGATTGGGTTCATGCCTATCCAGACAAATGGCCAGCACCAGTGATGGAATCCAAGGCCATCAATCACATAATAGAAGGCGGCCAGGGCGAGGAAACTGTATCCTCCGGTAACGAGCACAAAAGATGAGGTCCAGATGTTCTTGATGATGGGGAATTGCAAGCTCCAGAGATAACCCAATACCAGGCAGAGCACGCCGCAGCCGGCCAACTGCAAGGTTTTTTTGGCGTGCGAGTGCTGGGAGGCAGAAAGAATCATGCCTGCAAAGACCCCAAGCAGACAGGTGCCAATGGCAGGGAGTGTGCTCAGAAGTCCCTCCGGATCGTGATCCCCATTCCATTTGAAGAGTGGCAAGTATTGCTTATCCACGTAGTTGGCCAGGTTTTTGCCTTCTTCAAACACGCCAGCTCCAACCCCTGGGACTGGGATGAAGCTCATCATGGCCCAATAGCCCCCGAGGAGAGCCACCAAAGCCACAAGTCGGCCCTTCCAATGAGTGAAACAAAATATCAGCGAGGCAAACAGGTAACAGAGGGCAATGCGCTGCAGCACTCCAAGCAAACGGATTTTTTCAATCCCATCAGCGAAACCCCCGTAATAAAAAATGCCGATTAGGTAAAGTAGCAGAGCGCGACGGAATACCCTGCCTAGGGTCGCAGGACGCCCTTTTTCTTGTATAGACCTCCCCAGGCTGAACACGATGGAGACCCCAGCCAGGAAAACAAATAAAGGGAAAATACAATCATAGAAGGCAAGGCCCTCCCATGACTTGTGACTGAGCTGCTCGGTCAGTAAATGTGCCCAGCCTGCCTGACTTGTTTCGCCCAGAGCATGGACAAATTCTTCGGCTCCAACGATCCAGAACATGTCGAATCCGCGCAGTGCATCCAGGCTAGTCAACCTTTGAGACGTGGCATTACTTTCTTTGTGCATGGTTTGTCAGGCCCATTCAGTCTGACAGGCAGGCCGAGTGGGAGAGCTTATTCTCAAGTTGGCCCGACCCGACAGCAAGCCAAAATCAAATCCCTCTGATGATTGATTTTTGAGCCTCCGGCTGGGTTGCTTCTCGAAAGGTCTGTCATCCATTCTGACTTGGGGATTCAGATTACAATTGGCCTGAAACTTGCTAAAATCGGGTGACGAGCGTCTCCTATCGGGAGCTAAGTGAGTGAGGTCAGAACCGGCTTGAGTCAGGTGACCCGATCTCACTTTTGACCCAGGTTCACTGGCCATTTTGCTCTTGTTATTCAAGGAGGGAACCCTAAATTCCCTCTTTTGGTCGTCGCCGTCCATGGCTGCTGCCTCAAAAACTTACTACTAGAAACAATTATGATCTGGATCATTGCCATTCTGTTGCTGCTAATTTGCGGTGTCTTGGGATTCTTCAAGGGAGCGCTTCAAATGCTCGTTTCGCTGGTCGGATTTTTTGTGGCCCTGCTGTCGGCCAGTTCCCTAGCTCCCATGCTGACGCCGCTTTTCGTCAAGATGGAATACTCCAACCTAATGGCGCTGAAGGTGTTGCCACTTATCACAGCCTTTCTGGTTGTCAGCCTCATTTTTTCAATCATTGGTTTTCTGGTTCACTGGAAGGTTTTCGCACGCATTAGGTTTTCCATGGACGAGGTGACCCGACTCAGGTGGACGCGCATGAATCAGCACTGTGGAGCAGTGATGGGGCTGTTTATGGCAGCTGGTTACACCATCCTCATCGGGATGATGACCTATGTGGCTGGGTATGCCTCGACCCAGGTGGCTTCCTCAAGCGATGAAGGATGGATTGCCCGCCTCAATGCAGTGGCCGGGGGTCTTGAGGGATCGGGTATGGCTCGGATCGCTCGCTCCATTGCCACCGCCTCTGAAACCTTTTATCAAGCCTCCGACTTACTGGCTTTGGCTCACGATAATCCATTGCTTGAAGTTCGTTTTCGTAACTATCCCCCTTTCCTCAAGCTGGGTGAGGATAAACTGGTTCAAGATTTGGCGGCCGATGATGCTTTCAACACCCTTTGGACCTCTCAAGCCTCATTGGGTGAATTCTTACAGAATCCAGCTTGTCAGCAGGTGATGGCTGACCAGGGATTCATTGACCGTATGCTCTCCCACGACCTTGAAGATTTAGGGGCCTACCTTCGCTCCGGTGAATCCCCGAAATTCAAGGATGAATCCATCCTGGGTCGCTGGGAATTTGACGCCAACGCGACCATCAACCATTTCATGCGTAATACCGTTGGGGTGACAGGAAAGCAGATCAGGCAGCTCAAAGAGGTTGCTTATGGCACTGATGGAGGGCTGACGATGGTGGCCTACCCTGATGGGGCTGCGTCCGTCAGTGCTGATGCCAAACGCATCTTCAAGAATCGTATCAAGCAAGAAATCAAACAACGATATGGGACTGACGCCGCCTCAGCTGAACTTTATGTCAGCCAATTGGATTCGATCCTGGATGGTGATGGAGGCAATCAAGGTGGCAATGATGGTTACGGTGATCCTTACGGAGGCATGAACCAGGCTGAGTATGACATGCAGCAACGCTACGGTCTGAATCCAGGGGCCACGGCCCAGCAGCAGGGGCCCTCAGCAAGCCAGGTCGCTGACATGATCAAGGAGAGTCAAAAACAATTTGAAGACTTTTTCAGTGGATTGAACATCCAATGGAAGCGTGTGGGGCGTGGTCGCTATGAGGCTTCTGGTTCCCAGGTCACCATTAAGAAGGATTACCGCCTCATGTTGGAGTCCGATGGTCTTTTCAAGGCAGCCTTTGGTGCTTTGGGTGATGGCAACACCCTCATATTCAAGCGGGTTTGGTAGTCTTTGCTCGCCCATAAGGATCTTTCGCCCTCATCTGAGGCGTTCAAAACCACACCGGCCCCTCGGTGTGGTTTTTTCGTTCCAGTGAGGATCCTGCATTCCTTGGTTTTGAATGCGGCCTCGGGTTGACCTGCAGGGGCCCATCTTGCAAACTTGAAGCCATGCCCTCTCATTTGTTGTCTGCTGCCAGGAAATCCTCCAGGCGAGGTAGGGTCTTTGGCGCGATGGCGCTCAGCCCAGCGTTGATGCTGGCTTGTTTCATAGTCTTACCTCCGTGCATGCAGGCCAATGATGGCGATGCTCCTGCTGGTTGGGATGCCGTCCAGGTGATTCTTCATGCTCATTGCACCGGCTGTCATGGTGCCGACAAACAGCAAGGTGGTCTTCGCCTTGATTCTCTGCCTCACCTCCTTGCCGGGGGGGCTTCAGGGGCAGTCCTCGGAGATTCCGGAGAGGATGAAAATCAGCTGATTCAGCGACTGCTGCATGAGGACCCCGATGAGCGCATGCCTCCTGAGGGAGAACCAGCCCTTGAGATGCAACAAAGGGACTTCCTGGTTGATTGGATCATGAATCACCGCAAGGCATTGCTTGATTGGCAGGGTTCTCCTTTTGAAGCTCAGGTCTATGAGCATTGGTCGTTGAGTCCACTTCAGAAACCACCGGTTCCCAAATTTGAGGGCATGAACGATCAGGCTTGGGTGCGGCATCCCATTGATGCCTTCATCCTCCATCAGATGCAGAGCGAGGGACTGAGCCCATCCAAGGAGGCAGATCGGACGACATTGATTAGGCGAGTCACCTACGATTTGACCGGTTTGCCCCCTAGCCCTGAAGAGGTGCAAGCTTTTGAAACCAATCCCCACCCTCAGGCCTATGAACAACTGGTGGAAAGGTTACTTGCGTCACCAGCTTACGGCGAACGCTGGGCTAGGCATTGGTTGGATGTGGTTCATTACGCTGACACCCATGGCTATGACAAAGACAAGCTCCGGCCGCATGCCTGGCCCTATCGTGATTATGTCATCCGCTCCTTCAATGATGACAAACCTTATGAGCGATTTGTACGTGAGCAGCTGGCTGGCGATGTCCTCTATCCTCAAACCAAGGATGGGTTGACGGCTACAGGATTCATCGCGACCGGGCCCTGGGATTTTATCGGCCATGCTGAGGTCGCCGAGGACAAAATCGATGGAAAGATAGCGCGACATCTGGATCGTGATGACATGGTGACGACGACGATGAACACTTTTGTCAGCACCACTGTGCAGTGTGCCCGATGTCACCATCACAAGTTTGATCCGGTCAGGATGGATGATTATTACAGCCTACAGGCAGTCTTTGCTGCCCTGGATCGAGCAGATCGAGAGTTTGATTCGGATCCGATGGTGGCCCAACAGAGGTTGGTTCTATCCGATCAGAGCAAACGTCTCCACGAAGCACTGGATTCACTTGAGGAAAAGGTTCGTGCCAGGGCAGGGGAGCCCTTGAGTCAGCTGGAAGCGTCGATAAAGCTTCTTGAAAAGGCCCCGACAAGGCGTCCTGAGGCCTACGGTTACCACAGTGAAATCGCCGATAGCCCATCAGTCGAAAAATGGGTTCAGGTGGATTTGGGGGCAATTCACTCAATCGGTCGCATTCAGCTTTGGGGATGCGAGGATGATTTCAATGGCATTGGTGCGGGCTTCGGCTTTCCTCGTCGTTTCAGAGTCGAGGCGAGCCTGGAGGCTCCTTTTGAGGAAGAGGTGCTTCTCTTGGCTGATCATACCCGAGAAGATGTGGTATCCCCCGGTTCAGGTGCGTTCGCCTTAGATATCGAGCCTGTCCAGGCGCGATTTGTGAGGGTGACTGCCACTCGCCTGGCAGAGCGGTCCAGCGATTACATCTTTGCTCTGGCTGAATTGGAGGTCTTGGATGCGTCGGGCCGTCAAGTGGCCCAAGGCGCCACGGTTCAGGCATTGGACAGTATTGAGGCACCCGTTCGATGGGGACGCAAAAACCTGGTAGATGGGTTGCATGTTGCAGCCTCTGAAGATCCCGATACCGGTCGGACGCTTCAGGAGCTCAAGCAAGCTCGAATGGATTTGATGGTTTCAGCCACCCAGCCTGAATGGAGCCATCAACGGCAACAGTGGCGAGAGCAACTCGAGATAACCCAGAAGGCCCTGGAGCAATTGCCACCCCCCTCAAAAGTCTACGCTGGCACCGTGCATCATGGCTCGGGTGCCTTTCGAGGCCGCGGGCATCTCAACGGTGAGCCCAGGACCATCCAAGTGCTGGCCCGAGGTGATGTTTCCCAGCCAGGAAAAGTGGTCCAACCGGGGGCTATCCCCATTTATGCCGACCGATCACCTTCCTTTGCTTTACACGACCCGCATCAGGAGGGAGACAGGCGCGTGGCGCTGGCCGACTGGATCCTCCAACCAGACCACCCCCTGACCTGGCGATCGATTGTCAATCGGGTATGGCAATACCATTTTGGGGTTGGGATTTGTGAAACGCCCAATGATTTCGGCCGTATGGGGGCGGAGCCAACCCACCCCGATCTGTTGGATTGGTTGGCGGTTGAATTCAGGGACGGAGGGCAATCATTGAAACAACTGCATCGCCACATCGTTCATAGTGCGACCTACCGACAGACCTCAGCCGTGGATCCGAACAAGGCAAAGCTGGATGGAAATAACCGTTACCTCTGGCGGATGAACCGCCGTCGGCTTGAGGCAGAGGCCTACCGGGATTCGGTCCTTCAGGTCGCCGGTCTGATGGATCGTCGCATGGGAGGTGCCTCCTTCATGGACTTTGTGATCGAGAAGCCGGAGCACTCACCACATTACCAATATCACTTGCATGACCCTCTGGATCCCAAATCCCATCGCCGATCGGTGTATCGATTTATCGTGCGATCCCAGCAACAGCCTTTCATGACCACGCTGGATTGCGCGGACCCCTCCCTGATGGTAGCCCGACGCAATGAAACGCTCACCCCAGCTCAGTCTTTGGCACTGCTCAACAACCCTTTCATGCTGGCTGTCTCTCAGGCATGGGCCCAAGGGCTGCAGCGAGAGTCCCCCACACTTGAGGGTCAAGTGACTCGGGCACTTGAGCAACTGCTCTCCCGGAAGCCTTTAAGTGATCAAGTCAGTCGCTGGTCAGGCTATGCCAGCCAACACGGTCTGGCCAACACCTGCCGATGGCTCTTCAACCTCAATGCCTTCATGTTTGTGGACTAAAAAAACACCCCGCGTTCCCTGAAAAGGAAGCACGGGGTGTTTAGTAATCTTATTGTCAATGCCTCAGTGCTTGGGGCGCAAGAGGATGGCTTTCTTGCGAGTCCCATCCACTTCGACACTATGTGTCTCGATGGAGGGGTCATCCTTGAGGGTGTTATGGACAATGCGGCGCTCATACGCGTTCATGGGCTCTAACTCCACGACATCACCCCATCGCCTGACCTTGTCAGCCGCTGCTTTGGTCTTTTCGACCAGTGATTCCTTGGATTTCATCCGGTAGTTGCCCACATCCAAGGTCACCTTGGGGACGTCACGGTCCTGGCGAAAGAGGAGCCGGTTAACGACATATTGCAATTGACTGAGGGTTTGTCCCTGTCGGCCGATGAGTCGCCCGGGATCCTCAGTCTGTATTTCCAGGAAGATATTATCATCCATGCTGGTTTCGACCACGGAGGCCGAAAATCCCAATGAGTCCAGCAGGCCTTCCAATGTTTCTTTGGGTTTTGCGTTCATGTTTTCGCGGGATGGAAGAACGTTCAGCCTTTGTTCTTCTTATTTGGTTTACGATAGGATTGCCCCCAGTCCGGACTGCCCTTGTGATGTGCCTTAGGCTGGTCGGGCTGAACAGGGGTCGCTTCCACAGTCTCGTTTCTGATCATCTTCATCTGGACGATGGACAAAAGGTTTTGGACAGTCCAGTAAAGTGCAAGACCTGCGGAAAAGTTGTAGAGAATGAAGACAAACATCAATGGCATGTACTTCATGATTTTCTGCTGAGCTGGGTCCATACCTGGAGAGGGCGGTGTCATGCTCGTTTGCCACAGCTGAGCTGCGCCCATCAGCAGTGGCCACAGATTGAATGGAATACCCAGGCCAGGGATCATGAAAAGGGTGTCAGGTTGGGAAAGGTCGTGCGTCCAAAGAAAGCTTGCTCCGCGTAGTTCGATAGCACTTTGTAGCATGGAATAGAAACCAAAGAAGACGGGCAACTGAAGCAGGATGGGGAGACAACCGCCTAGGGGGCTGACCTTTTTTTCCCTCATGAACTCCATGAGCTTCCGGTTCATCTTCTGGGGATCCTCTTTGTATTTTTCCTGTAGGGCCTTCATTTGAGGCTGCAGGGCCGACATGCGCTTCATGGAGCGGGTGCTTGCCTGAGTCAAAGGCCAGAAGAGGAGTTTGATGATGACCGTGATGGCGACAATCGAAAGGCCGTAGCTCATGCCAAAGGCGTGCAGCTGGTTCATAGCCAGGAGCAGCCCTTTGGCGAACATACCAAAGAACCCGGTGAAGCCCATGACCGCATCAACCCCTTCCCCTGATTGTTGACCAAGGCGAGCCAGGGTGTTGTATTCCTTGGGTCCAGTGAAGAGGGTGTATTGATGCTCGATGCTTTCTCCCGGGCCCAGGTTTGTGGCCGGGTAGACCAAGGCGTTGAGGTATCCTTTGGGATTCGGGTTGGCATTGGGATGATCCCTCAGGATCTGGGGCGTGGGTGCGGGGAGTGCTGACTGACGAGTCACCAAAGCCGGCGCAGGCTCCTCAGGAATCGCAATCATGGCAAAAAATTGGTTGTCCACCGAAGCCCATCGTATCGGGCCGTATTCTGACTGATAAGTCGAGCGAGGGGTACCTGGAAAACACCCAAGGGTGCGGTTAGCGAACCAACCTTCCTTGATTTCTTCCACCTCATCCTCGTAGCCATATCGCAGCCCCATGTAGAGGTCTTTGTCCTCGGGGTTGATCGGGCCGGTGCTGCCCGTGACCACGAATCTTTCGGGTAGGCTCAATGCCTGGTCGGAGGTGTTCTGCAGTCTGATGGTTGACCGGATCACATAGTTGGTGGATGGCGAGAAAACCTTGGTTAGGAGCAAGCCATCCTCTCGCAGATGGCTTGCAGTGATCTGAGCACCCTCCTGTTTGATATCAAAGGGCATGGCGGGAGAGTCCAGACTGCCAAGCAACACACTCATAGCAGGGATGGTTGCCGATGTATTGAGCGTGACCTTGTCTGCAACAGACTCCTCTTCCCCTCCGTCACGCTTGGTGGTGACATCAAAGCTGCTCAGCAAAATTGATTCGATGCCTCCGCCCAGTGAAGTGAAGGTGTAGGCAACGTCCTGGCTGTCCAAGGTCAACCGGTAAACATCCAAGTCTGCGGCAGTAGGGGAGAGTGGGGTGGCGGCCGCAGCAAGGTTGTTTGCTGTGGATGCGGTATCCGTCTGGGCGGCATCATCTATAACCCTCTCCTGGACGCCGTCCTCTCTGAGGGGTTGATTCCCTTGATTGGGATACATGTTGTTGATGGCTTTATTCCAAATAATAAAACCAATGACCGAAAAAATAAGTATGGCTACGGACTTACGATCCATGGAAATAATCTAGATTTGAGTTCTAGTTCAGTCGTTTAAGATTTTTCAGAACCCAACAGCGGCTTGTGGCTTGGATGGTTGTGGGCTCCATCAACAGTAGGCACCGGATCCCAGCCAGAGGCGCCCCAGGGATGGCATCGACTCAGTCTTTTGAGGCTCAATAAGCTGCCCTGGATGATGCCGTGGCTCAGGATGGAGTGGATGGCATAAGCAGAGCACGTTGGCTGGTAGCGACATCCTGCCTGATGCCCAAATAACAACTGTTTGAGGGGGGAAAGAAACCACCGGTAAAGGTAAATGGGTAAGCAGGCAGTATGGCGCAGAGGCTTCATGAGTGATCCTCTTTGAGTAGACTTTTGTCTTTCAGGATCCTGATCAGGTCAGCCTCGACTTCGCATTGTTTCTTTTCCGCCATGGATTTCCTCGCTACAAGGATGAGGTCTATGGGTGCAGCCAGCTGATGCTGGAGGTGCCTGAAGGACTCGCGCATCATCCTTCGTGCTCGATTGCGCACATGGGCTTTGCCTATCCGTCGACTGGTGATGACCCCTAGCCGCGAAGTGGCTCCCGATTCGGTGAGCCGCCAGTTGGCAATCAAGCAACCCCTGACCCTTCTTTGACCTGTTTCCTTGAGGCTAGCGAATTCCGAAGCGCGCTGGATACGCTGCTGCCGACTGAAACAAAGTGGAGGTGCAGGATTCAGAGTGATTCTTTATGCTGGGCAAATTTGATTGCCTCAAACCGGAGTCAGGCGCTTGCGGCCAACTCGGCGGCGCGCATTGAGGATGCCGCGCCCGCTCTTTGAACGAGTACGGCTCAGGAAACCGTGTTGACGCTTCCTGCGTATTCTTGATGGTTGATAAGTCCTTTTCATACAAATAGTTCTAAAAATTTTAGAAGGCAATTAACCTGCTCGATTGATCAGGCATTACGGCTCCTCCCTTAGGCATTGGCTGCCAAAATAGAGCCGGGGATACTATCAGTCGGGTTTTGGATGTCAAGTCGTGCAAAATCAATTTCCAGGCTAGACCAAATCAGTCGGTTGACACTAATCTTTCAACTTTGGCTCGTAATCTCATGACAGATCCCAGATATCGAAAACTTGCTGAGTTGCTGGTGGGTTATTCTACCCAGATCAAGAGTGGTGAAACCGTCCTACTGGACATGATTGATGTGCCTGATGCCTTTGCGATCACGCTGGCACGTGTGGTCCGCGAAGCCGGGGCCATCCCCCTGATCGAGACCCGGCACACCCGGGTCACGCGTGAACTCTTGGTGGGCATGACCGAAACCCAGGCCAAGCTTATTCGCGACATCGAAATGTCGAGAATGAAAAAAGTTCAAAGCTACATTGCCATCCGGGGAGCAGCCAATACCAGCGAGAATTCGGATGTTCCCAGCGAATCCATGTCGCTTTATTCCAGGATCATGCGTCCGGTTCTCAATTACCGAGTGAATAAAACACGGTGGTGTGTCCTGAGGTGGCCAACCCCAAGCATGGCTCAGGCAGCCAACATGAGCACTGAGGCCTTTGAAGATTTCTACTTCGATGTCTGCACCTTGGATTACCGCAAGATGGGGCGTGCGATGGAAACACTTGAAAAACTCATGGCCCGCACCGATAAGGTGCGGCTCAAGGGCCCCGGCACGGATTTGAGTTTCAGCATCAAGGGAGTTGGGGCCAAGGCCTGTAAGGGAGATCGCAACATTCCCGATGGAGAGGTCTTCTCCTGTCCGCTCAAGTATTCGGTCAATGGTGTCATCCAATACAATACCCCCAGTGTTTACGCTGGGACTCGATTTGAAAATGTCAGGTTGGTCCTCAAGGATGGTAAAATCATCGAAGCGACCGCCAATCAAACCGAACGCATCAACCAAATCTTTGATACCGATGCTGGGGCGCGATACATAGGCGAGTTCAGCCTGGGGCTCAATCCCCGGATCTTGAATCCCATGAACGACATCCTCTTTGACGAAAAGATTGCCGGTTCATTGCACTTTACCCCAGGCCAGGCCTACGAGGATTGTGGCAACGGCAACAAATCGGCGATTCATTGGGACATGGTGCTTATTCAGCGACCTGAGTGGGGAGGAGGAGAGGTGTGGTTTGATGGCAAACTTATCCGTAAAGATGGCCTATTTGTTCCCAAGTCCCTCCAGAAACTCAACCCTGATGCCCTGAATAGCTAGATCATGTCTCAGACCATTGTGACATTGGATCTGGAAGGCGTGCTGGTTCCCGAAGTGTGGATCGCATTTGCCGAGAAGACAGGTATCGAGGATCTTAAAAAAACGACTCGAGACATCCCCGACTATGATGAGCTCATGACTGGGCGTCTGCGCATCCTGCGCGAGCATCAGCTCACCCTTCCGATGATTCAGGATGTGATTGCCGAGCTGGAGCCCCTTCCTGGTGCTTTGGATTTTCTCAATGAGCTGCGTGAACGGGTTCAAGTCATCATCCTCTCAGATACTTTTGAGGCATTTGCCAAACCCCTCATGCGCCAACTGGGATGGCCCACTATTTTCTGTCATCGCCTTGAGGTGAGAGATGGACACATCCTAAATTACCACTTGCGCCAGCCTGATCAGAAACGATGTTCGGTTCTGGCATTGCAGTCTTTGCAGTATCAAGTGATTGCTGCAGGGGATTCCTACAATGATATTTCCATGCTCTCCACTGCTGAACATGGGATTCTTTTTCATGCCCCAGACAATGTGCGCGCAGAATTCCCACAATTTCCTGCTGTCGATAGCTACCCTGCTCTGATGGAGCAAATCACCCAGCACCTTTAGTTGAACCCATACAATCTGCCCTGATATTTTCTCACTGATCATGGAATCTGCCAAACAGCCTGTTGTGCGCAAGACGCTTGATGAACGCAACCAAATGAGCGACCTGGAAAGACTGCGTCATTCCTGTGCTCACATCATGGCCACAGCCGTCACCCGCTTGTGGCCTCAGGCCAGATTGGATATAGGCCCACCTACCGAAGAAGGCTATTACTACGATTTTGATCTGGATGGCCATCGCTTCAGCCCAGAGGACTTTGAAGCCATCGAGCTCGAGATGAAGAAGGTGGTCAAAGAGAATCAGGTGTTTGAAAGGCAGACAAAGAGCCGGGAGGAAGCGCTTCAATTTTTCCAGGAGCGAGGTCAACCATTCAAGGTAGAGCGTCTGGGTGATATCCCAGAGGGGGAAGCAATCACTTTTTATCAAAATGGCGAGTTTGTGGACCTTTGCGCCGGCCCGCACGTCATGCGAACCGGCAACGTCAAGGCCTTCAAGCTTCTCAGGGTCGCTGCGACTTATTATCGAGGCAACGAGAAGAACCCTCAGCTTCAGCGTATTTACGGCACGGCTTTCCCTAACAAGACCCAATTGAACGAGTGGCTCGCCGCTCAAGAGGAGGCCCGAAAGCGAGATCATCGTCGTATCGGCAAAGCCATGCAGCTTTTCACATTCGACGATGATGTGGGACCAGGCTTGCCATTGTGGATGCCTAAGGGATCGGTGTTGATCGAGGAACTTGAAAAACTAGCCAAGGAGACTGAATTCGAGGCCGGCTATCAGCGTGTTCGCACCCCCCATTTGGCCAAGGAGTCCATGTATAAAACCTCAGGGCATCTTCCCTACTACGCGGAGAGTATGTTCCCCCCTATGGAGTTGGTAGAGGATGCGGCCGAGGGAGAAAAAGAGGAGGTCAAGGAGCGCTATTACCTCAAGGCGATGAACTGCCCCCACCATCACAAGATTTTTTCTGCCGTCCCCAGGAGCTACCGTGAATTGCCATTGCGACTGGCGGAGTATGGAACCTGCTACCGCTACGAGCAGTCCGGTGAATTGATGGGACTGATGCGTGTGCGCTCCATGCAGATGAATGACGCTCACATCTATTGCACCCCTGATCAGTTTGCTGCTGAGTTCAAGGCAGTCAACGAGATGTATCTAAAATACTTTAAGGTGTTTGGGTTTGAGAAATATCAGATGCGTTTCAGTACTCATGATCCAGAACGGCTGGGCGAGAAGTTTGTCGATGAGCCAGAGCTTTGGAAAAAAACTGAGGATATGGTGCGCGAGGTGTTGATCGAATCTGGGATCGATTATGTGGAAATCCCCAACGAGGCTGCCTTCTATGGGCCAAAAATCGATGTGCAGGTTTATTCCATTTCTGGCCGCGAATTCACCATTGCCACCAACCAGGTTGATTTTGCGGTGCCCTCCCGATTTGGCCTTCAGTATCGATCGCCTGAGAATCAGTTTGAAACCCCTCTGTGCATTCACCGAGCCCCTTTAGGAACGCACGAAAGATTCCTCGCATTCCTGATTGAACATTACGCCGGTAATTTCCCCTTATGGCTAGCCCCAGAGCAGGTTCGTATCCTGCCTATCACTGAAGATCAGCTGGAGGATGCCAAATCTCTGGAAGCAGAACTGCGCCGCCATGGCGTACGAGCTGAAATGGAATACAGCCATGATAAGCTTCAGGGGCGCATCCTGAAGGCTGAGGAATCCAAGGTCCACACCATGCTCATCATGGGAGCCAAGGAACAAGAAGCCAAAGCAGTGGCTGTGCGCGTTCATGGAAAAGGTAATCAGGGCGTCAGGCCAAGGGAGCAAGTGGTCAGTCAGCTACTGGAACAAATTGCATTGCGTTCTGCTGATTGATTGGGTTCACCCGATTTTGTGGATCAGGCAGTGCTGTGTCTTGAACCAGGGGAGGCTTCAGGCTTGAAGCTCCCCTTGGCTGGTTCATACTGCTTGTGACCCCTGAACGATGACATCCCATACTGATACCCTCATGCCTCATCCCGTCTCCTTACACCTTGCACTGGCTGCTATCCTAAGCACGCTACAGATGCCCTCCTCCATTTTGGCAGAAGAGGGCCGGTTGGAGCCATTTCTGGGACCTGCCCGCATCGAGATGCAACAGCTCTTTTTTGGCCAGCGTTTTCCCAACGTGGTCGTCTGCCAGGATGGTAGCGTGCTGGCGACATGGGGAAACGATGGGGTTGTCGCGCGCCGCAGTGAGGATGGGGGTGCTCATTGGAGTGAACCGACCCTGATCATGGAAGGCGGCTTTCAAGGAGGTGGGCTAACCGTGGATCGGGTCAGTGGTGATGTGATCGCCTTCATCGAAGAGGGGCATCCGCCAGCCCCCATTCATCTCTTCCGCAGTCAGGACCATGGGCAGTCATGGCAGCGGCAAGGCACTGAGATGCTTCCCAATAGCAAGGGCCATTTGCCCTCCATGCACATGAATGAGCATGGGATCACCCTACAAGTGGGAGCCTACGCTGGTCGACTGATTCGTCCCTCCCGCTGGTATGCTGCGGGCAACCGGCGAGAGGAGTGGCCTCATCACTACACGAACGCCCTGTTCAGCGATGATCGAGGGAAGAGTTGGCAGGCCAGTGAGCCTTTTCCGGAGATGGGGACTGGAGAGGCCTGCATCATCGAACTTTCGGATGGTACGCTCTATTACAATTCGCGCGTGCATTGGGATCAGAACGAACACAACACGCGCAGGCGATCGGCGCTCAGTCGAGACGGAGGCAAAACCTGGGTAGACTGGCGAGTGGTCCACGCCCTGCCAGATGGTCACCAGCATCGCTCTTATGGCTGTATGGGTGGATTGACCCGGCTACCGGTTGAGGGTAGGGACTTGCTGGTGTTCAGTAATCTGGATACCCCCAACGCCGTGCGTGAGCGCATCACTTTGTGGTTGAGCGCTGACGGCGGTCAGACATGGCCCATCAAGCGGTTGGTTTTCGATGGTCCCAGTGGTTATTCCTCTATGCATGCCGGTCAACCAGGCACGGCCAGTGAAGGATGGATCTACCTCCTTTTTGAGGGAGGCCCTTCTGGGGGAGGACAAATGGTACGTGTCAACCTCAGTTGGTTGCTTCAGGGCGTATCCAATGAGGATGGTGTCTTGCCGGATTGGTTGAAGGAAGCCACGCCCTGACACTCCTGCCAGGCAGCCGATCAGTCCCGGGTGCTTCCAAGCGCTTGTGTTGGATTCAGTGTTTAGCGCCAAAATAGCGCTGGATGTGAGCTGTATCCAGCGGTTGGGTGAATCGGGAAACCACCAAGGTGGCTAGCGTGGAACCAGCCACATCCCACATGAATGGCTCAATACCCAGAAAAGAGTAAGCTCTAAAGGCATCATTCAGGAGATAGCCAGCAATGTAGAGACTAAGGTGGGTCAGGCAACCTCCCATCATGCCGGCGATGATGCCTCCGGCGCTCACGCCTCTCCAGAACAGCGCCAGGGCCATGGGCATGAGAAAACTGCCGGCTAGGCCCCCAGTTGCGAACACAATCAAGTGCTGCAGATAGGTGGGTGGGTTGAGGACGGCCAGGACAGCCCCCAAGCCAATCACCGTGGTAGCCGCGTAGGTCATGACCTTAATGCGTTGCTCTGAGGCGTCAGGGCGGATGTGGTGCTGGTAGATATCCCGAACCACACCACTGGAAACCATGAGCAGAAAACTGTCGACGCTACTCATCACCGCCGCAAAAGGAGCTGCCACGATCAGGCCTGTCAACCAGGGGGCTCCGGCTTGAACAGAAAGGGTGCGAGCCATCTCTGGCATAATGCGGTCTGGGGTGATTTCCATACCCGGCATCATGACTTTGGCACAACAGAAAATGATCACCAGCGGAAAGTAAATGGCTGAATAATAAAGTGCCACCACGATGATGGATCGCTTGAGCACCTTGCTGTCGGTGAAGGCCATCTGGCGCACCATGTTACTGGGTTGTCCGGCCCCGCCAAATGCCCAAAAAACGAAGAAGCTGAAAGCCATGCCAATGGAGAGGTAACCCAGCTCGCTGTCTTGGCTTGGGCCGGGGGCACGCACATAAGCTCCCTTTTCCCCATCGCCTCGAGCATAACCCTGCAGTTCCCCTTCGATCACCAGCTGACCCCATGCCGATAGATCCCACGACTCCAGGGTATCATAGGCTTTGGCATTGGGTTCAACGAGTACTTTGACTACGTCGCTTTGAGTGTCACCTGGATTCATGCCAATGGGCTCTGCCAATCGCACCACTTGCCCATCACGACTCTCCAGCCAGGTGCCCTTGGGGATTTCCCCTGCCTCGATAATGGCTTCTTTCCACTGCATGAAGGCCATGCCAGTTTTTGGCGGTTCCAAGGTGGCCAGCTTTTGAGTGGCTTGAGTCAGTCCACCCACCTGCCCAAGCACCAGAACCAGCATGATCATGACACCAATGACCATGACGATGCCTTGCATCACATCAGTCCACACCACAGCGCGAAATCCACCATAAGTCGTGTAGACAATGACTGTGCCGGCAAAGAGCAAAAGGCAGAGCAGGTAATCTGCATCAGTTGATTGGGTTAGGAAAAATTGTCCCTTCCACCCGGCGACCCATCGAACACCTTCCTGAAACAGGGACATATCCTGCAGGAGTGTGGCCAGGATTTGGCTGCCTGCCTTGAACTGCGCCAGCAGATAAAAAAACATGAAGAAGGTGAGTAACCCTGTGGCTACCAATCCGACCACTGGACTGGCAAAGCGCGCCCGGAGAATATCGGGAACGGTGACCGCTCCCGCGATTCTTGACACCTGATTCAGTCGTTTGGCCAGGAGTCCGGTGGTGACCAGTGGCACCACCATATAGCTGGCGATCCACAGGGCAAGGATCCAACCATGGGTATAAATCAGTGCAGGGAATCCCATGAAACTACCACCCGAAGCATTGGTGGCAGCAAAGGTCAGAGCAAAAGCCCACATGCCGAGCCCTCGACTTCCCAGGAAGTATTCGCTGACAAACTCCTTCTTGCCTCGGCGAACCCTGCCGGCCAACCAGGCCAGGGCGAACACCATGAGCATGTAGATAGCAAAACTGATCAGGGCTGACTGGTGCCCAGGCCCGGGCTTTGAGGCCTCCTTGATCCATGGGATGAGGGTATCCATGATGCCAGCGTTCAGTGTTCGGGTGAGCCGGTGGTTTCCGAAAGTTCGGGAGGGCATTCCCCCTTGCGAGCCTGGGTAGGGCTCTCTATGTGGGCCGTGTCGATATCGAGTGAATCATCTGCCATGAACCAGCAGACAAATAGGATGATGGCGACGTTGGCCACCAGCCAAGGCAGAGCGATACCCCAGAACACCCAGGCCGGAAAGCCCATGACCAGCTCAAGGTGGACCGTCTCTTGATTGTGATAGCCCAATTGGGCCGTCGCTGTCATGACCCACAAGGCAAAACAGCCCCAAAGAATGAGGATTCCCCAGATCTCTCGTTTGGAATGTTCGTAAACCAAATCCTTCATACGTGTTTTTCGGAGGCAGGTTGAATGAGTTGAATGGACCCAGGATAACCCCAGACTTTCCCCTTACTTGCCTTGGATGCTCCCATCAGAGGGTAGACAAATGAGACCACCGCCAGGAGTCCCAGCAGAGGCCAACCAATCAAAATAAAAGTCAGCATACTGAAGGCAACCCCGTATATTAGGGTGCTGAGTATCCAATTGAGCACTACGTAACCATGGGCCTCCACCTCGGGAGCCAGGTGTCGTTTCCATTGCCAAAGAACAATCGGGACAACCCACCCGGCAATAGGAATGACATAACCACAAAGTAGCGAAAGATGGATGAACATGCCCCATGTGCTGGCATCGGCCTTGACTGGTTCAATCAGATGGGCGAATTGGGCCTTCGATTCCTTTTCTTGGGTGAATAAGGCCCGTTTGGCTTCACTGTACTCCTGCTCGCTCAATAATCCTTCACGACGCAGCCGACTCAGTTTTTCAAGTTCCTCAGCGATACTCTGCATATCCTCGTGCAATCAAGATTCTGACTGCCACAAAGAGTGGCTGCAGTGGTAGGGTTTGTGGGGGTGTTCCCATGACTTCTTGGAAATCATTCCTGACATCATGGAATCCATGCAATCGATCAGATCAATCCAGAGTAGGTGACGTTGCGGGGGTGGGCTTGACTGTGTCCCGTCAGGGCTGCGCACGATGGTTGAGGTCAGTCTGGAAAAACGATGGTCGCTGGGTCTTGGGGGTTGATAGAACTGCGCTGAAAATATCCCGCCATCCTTCGAGCGTGCCGCAAAAGTATCGTCGTTGATGATGCCATCTACGCTGAGGATGACTGATTGCAGGCCATCGACATGCTGGATAATCCATGCTCTGGTGTCTCTAGCCAGAGAGGGCACCATGCCTAATCCCACGATGTCTTGGGTGCGGCCGTCGATTTTTGCGTCGCCCTGTTTGCTATGGCTCCTCGAGATGGCTGCCTTGAACAGATCCCAGGCGAACAGGCCATCTCGAGCCCCTTGCCAGACCTTGTCTCCTTGCAGGAGTCTCACGCTATCAATCCCAGATTCGCCCCCACGCCGATGCCCGATAAGGCTTAAGAGAGCATCCACCGCCTGCTTTTCTGCTTGATGGTAGGGACCTCGAATCAGGACCATGACCTCTTCTAGGGGGCATTGGTTGGGGAGGTCAACCTCAGGAAGCCTCCAAGTCCAAGGCAAGGCGGTCCCTGCCTGGAACCGAGGAGTCTGGGGCAAGGCCTCATCGCACCACGGGCGTGGTGGCAGGCCGATGACCCATCCAGGTTGGGAGCATTTGGAAAGGGCTTCATACCAGGCCTGGTTCAGTTTGACATCCCAATGATCCGGTTTTCCTGGTGCGACAATCCAGGCGGCGCAGCCCTCGGGCAACCCTTTGTTCTGAGAAATTAAACTGAGCTTATCTGTGGCACGCAACCGTCGTTCCACCGCAGGGCCATTCAAGTGATCGGGCAGGAGGATGTTCCCCCAGGGAGCCTCTGCAAAGCGACCTCGCTCGGGCCAGCCGAAGAGCAGGCGATCGAGTACCTGCTGGGCTGCTGATCCCTCCTCGAGGACGTCGACATAAAAGAAAAGGCTAGGCATCACGTGGTGAGGGTTAGCTTCTCCAGTAAGTGGACTGTGGCCCAACCCGGTAGGCGATGGCCAGTTCGGGCGTGTTGAGTTTGACTTCGCCCCGATAGAGCGATTCGACACCGAAGAGTGTCATCCCGGATGTCAGTAGGGTCCGTTCCGGTGGATAAGGAGCCAATTGGTTCACGATGGTTTCCTCAATACGCCTTGATAGAGGGTTGAAAAAATCAGCCGTGGTGGTGTGTGCTGGAGGCATGGGAAGGTGCATTTGGCATGACAAGACCTTGCCACTTGCCAGCATGCCAGCATAAGTGAAATCCTGCACCAGCCCGTTGAGCATGAAGAGGGTGGTTCGGAATCCATCCAGGTGTTCAATCCAATAAGCCACCGCACCGGTTGAAGCTTCCTTGATCCAGTCCATGGTGGGGGGGCTCCATGGTCGGTCTGCAGGGGTGCGACATTGATGACTTCTTGAGAGCGCGGCCATGAGTAGCTCATGGGTCGACGGTTGGGATGCCAGATGCTCCCAAATACCATCTCCTCTCATGGCATGGACTGTCCGCACACCCGATTCGCCACCATGCCTACGCTCGGACATGCATTGAGCGGTTTCCAGTCCATGAATGTCGTAGGAATCAACCCCGCCGTAGCAGACGCAAACGCTCTCCTTTAGATCGCTGTTCCAGGGCATCTCTACCGAGGGGATTCGCCAAGTCACAGGGAGGGAAGAACCCGCAAGGAGAGGGAAAGACAGCCGGTGGCTATCGGCTACCATGGCGGTGCATTCGTCCCAATCCGTTGAATAATGCTTGTCATTGAATACCGGAACCGATCGGCCGCTTTGTTCAAAGACCTGGATCACTTCCTTGAAAAAACGGTAGCGAGGATACTGCTTCTGCCCCTTGGCATTGATCGGGTAATCTCCGTGTTCGGCGATGATGATGACCCCATCCACATCCAGATGATTGCCGCCTAGGGTGAGTGCTTCAGCGATACTTGAGTAGATGGGGACACCATGGCGTCGCTCGCGATCACGTGCTAAATCGTTAGCTGGAAACTGGTCGACGTAGAGCGAAACCAGTTTGATGTCAGGAAAGTAATGTGACCCATGCCAGCCATAGCCCTCGAGCAGACGGTCAATGAAATGCTGGGCGTGGCTGTGGCGTCGGACCTCAGTGGCAATCAGGGCGACTCGCTTGGGAAGTTTTTCTCCGTTGCGATGGGTTGCCATGGCCGCGGCAAGTTGGTGCGTGCCGCTCAGGGCGCCCAGTAGGGATAGGCGTCCGAGAAAGTCCCTTCGCGAGGATTGAGACCAAGGTTTGAGATCACATGCTGGTGACTGAAAAGACATCGCTTGATCCTAAGGCGCGTGGTGAATTCAAAGATTGCCGCCAGGGAAGGGGGGCGTCAATGCCAATCCCGACTTACCTTTGGGATGGGTTGACAGTGACCCTTAATTGGTATTGACCCGCGTGTCGATTCCCACTAATGATCGACCATTCCCCAAAGCCATGAATGCCTCACGCGTCCTCTTGCCCAAGTTCTCCTCATGCCATGATCGGTGCGGATCCGGCCGAAGGGGATTTACCCTCATTGAGCTTCTGGTGGTCATCGCCATCATCGCCATCCTTGCCGGGATGTTACTTCCAGCCCTGAGCAAGGCCAAAGCCAAGGCCAATCAGACCCTTTGTCTGAGTAATCAAAGGCAGTGGGGGATTTCCATTCAGATGTATGCTGCCGATCACAATAATCGCTTTCCTGACAATTCTCAGGGACAGCACCTGAGCTGGATGGGGCCATCCATGGCAACCTTTTGGCGTGACTACCTGATGGAATCCAAGAAAACGGAAACTGAAAAAGATAAGTTTCATGTGATTTTCTGTCCGACCGATAAATGGCATCGCGTGGCTGACATGTGGAGAAACAGTGATCCCAACGCGCACCTCAAGCCCGTGCTGACTGGCTATTTCTATCTACCCGGCCGAAAGACTGACAGTGCGGAATACAACGTCACCGGTGTGGAGGAATGGGTTAAGCGCAAGCAGCTTGGAGGGCGTTTCAAGAACGCTCCCATTCTCAGTGACCGGCTTCAGGGGGTGGGTTCATGGAATGTGTCGGGTAACAGTGGCAACGTTAACTGGTTCACTGAAAGCGATGGCAAATCCGTACCCGCAGCCACCCATCGGAATCAGGACGGTTCCCCTCAGGGAGGCAATTTTTTGTTTGAGGATGGCCATGCCGAATGGCATCGCTTCGACCTCCAGGATGCCCGTCGCACCATCGACCTGGGTGCCCGGGTTGGCAGCTGGCTCTGCTTCTACAAGATCCCTGTTCAGGAGTAGAAAGATCTAGATGCCGTATCCGTTGCAGCCTGTCAGAGATGGCTGCTTCAAGGCTGCGGTGGCGTCTGAGATGGTTCCGATGATTCGCTGGTTAATTGGGGCAGGCTCCTGAGGCTGATCATCCCCTCAGGATTCGCTGCCAGTGGGGATGGGTCGAGGAAATAGGCATAGTCGCGAAGTGGCTCCTTGCCCGACCAGCCTCGATCCTGAAAGTGGCCTTCATTGAGCCCAAAGGAAACATCTGCTTGTTGCTTGGGATACTTGGGAAGGTATTCGTGGGCGACAGTCCGCCCATTTGGCCGAATCAAGGCCAGGTATTCCCCGCTCGATGACAGTTTGAAGTTGGTATGGAGGTCTCCCATCCAGTTGGTTCGATGCTTGCCTGAGGCCCATACCAGTAAGAATGCTCCGGGTTTCAATGTGATGGGGGGAAAAGTCCACTTGCGAAATTGACTGAAGTCATCAGTCAGGGACCAGCCTTCGAGGGACTGCACCTGATCACTGGCGTTGTAGATCTCAATCCAATCGGAGAAGTCTCCATCTCCGTCGGCTCGGATAGATTTATTCTCAGCCATGAATTCGGAGATGAGCAAATCGGGTTTGCCGGCGTAGAACCTCAGCAGGTCGGGAGAGATGATCAGTCCCAGGACCATGCAACCGATTAGAATGAGGATAAAATGAGTGGAGGAAAAAGGACGTCGATCGTGCTGGATGGATTCCGAGTTCATGGGTTCACAATCTTTGGGCATCAGCCCTGAAGCAGTTCTATGCCAGTCACATATTTGGACATGCGAGTGACCCGAAAAGGGAAAAAGTTCATCAGCCGTTCATCCAGCGTAGGGATGCTTCCCTCGTATTTCAGTTCCATCACCACGCTTTGATCAAGTGTGCGAATTCGATCAAACTGGCAGTCAAATCGATCGAGCCCCAGGAAGCAAAGGTCGGTATCTAAAGTGATACGGTAGTCACCATCGGCCGAGAGGAAATATTTTCTGCGATAACGGTTGCCCAGAGTGGGGACGACACTTAAGGCATCCTCTCGCACCCATGAGGGTAGGCTACAGGACTCCCAGTAGGTGCGCATGTCATCATGCGAAAAACCAGGCTGCAGGCAGAGAGGCGGCAGTTTGTAGGAATCCTTGGTGCCGACCATGCCGCGCTTTATTTTGTACTCGAGCGTTGTTTTGGCCGGGTTATTGAGATAATCCCCATACCATCTCAAACGTAGCTTGGTGCGTGCCGCCTGCCCACCCAGATTCTCATGGTAATTCTCCAGGCTTGGGGTATCGAAGTAGATATTGTTGATGTGACGTGGGGGGAAACACTCACTGAACAGGCAGGGGGACCGACGAACCCATGACTCGATGGTATGCAAGTCCAGGTCCTGAATATGGTATTTGCGCTCGAAACGGAAATCCTCAGCAGGAGGTTGGCTATCAAAAATGGACAGGTTGGCCGTAACCATGGGCTTACCCCCCAATGCCTCGATCATCGATCAGACTGATCTTAAGATCAGGATCCAGCGCCCTCAGTGCCTGACGACATGCCTGAATGGATGCAATGTCTGGAAATTGGATCTGGTAGGAAAATTCAAAGGAATCCTTTTTTTCATCCAGTCGCTTCAGGCGGAAATCGCTCCCTTGCGAGGCCAGGATCTGGTTGATGGATCCCATCATGTCCTGACCCTCCGAAATATCTCCCATGATGGTGAGGTAGAGGTTGGGGATGACTTTGTCCGATCGCGTCATGTTCCTGAGCCATAGAATGAGTGCAATCACCGCAAAAGCTACCAGGGTGATCACGGCCTGCTGCGATCCCATGCCCAAGCCGATGGCGATGGCAAAGAAGAGATAACTCAACTCCTCAGGTTCCTTGATGGCAGCTCGGAATCGAATGATGGAGAGGGCACCTACTAGCCCCAGTGAAAGGGCCACTGAGGATTTGACGATGGTGATGATGAGCATGGTGGTCATACTCAAAATCATGAAGTTCTTCCCGAACATGACTCGGTTGCTCAGGGTGTTGCCGAATTTTACGTAAGCCTTTGCCAAGAGAAAGCTCAGCAGGGCGGTCAACAGGAAGTGGATGACAAACCAGAGGATGTCAATCTCCGCATTCTGGGCGGCAAAGAAATTGAGTAGCGACTTGGAATCCATGTCAAATTAAAGCCTTAAAGACGGCGTTTATGGCAATATGGTTACAATTTTGACCGATTCAAGGCAATCCTATCGAATCATTCAGCATCCGAGTCCGCAAGCCAGAGCTTCGTGCCTTCTGATCTTGCACTGACTGAGCCTGCCAGATCACGATGCGTTGCCTGAGGGTGGCTTCAAACTGCCTTCACTTGAAGCGATGACGCAGGCCACCGTGGCATCCCCCGTGACATTGGTCACGGTACGCATCATGTCCAGCAGTCGGTCCACACCCAGGATCAAAGCAATCCCCTCGGAGGGAACCTCGATAGCTTCCAGGATGATGACTAACATGATGATCCCCGCTCCCGGAACCGCTGCGGTGCCAATGGATGCGAGCACGGCCGTGAACACAATCGTGGCTTGAGCAGCAAGCGTCAGGTCCATGCCAAGGGCCTGAGCAATGAATACCGAGGCGACTGCCTGATAAAGTGCTGTGCCATCCATGTTGATGGTGGCCCCCAATGGCAAAACAAACGAAGCGACTTCTTCGGATACCCCCATTTTTTTCCGACATTGATCCATGGTAACTGGCAACGTCGCACCGCTGGAGCTGGTTGAAAAAGCTAGAATCTGAGCAGGCGCCAGGGCAGAGAAAAAAGATCGCCATCCCAGGGAAGTGAAACTTCGCAGTAGTAAGGGATAAACCACAAACATTTGAATCAATAGCCCAGCTACCACCACCAGGCAGTAGGATCCGAGCCCCTTGAGCAGGTCAACCACCCTGGAAGGATCATCCTTGGCCAGGGTGACCATGGTGTTGGCCATCAGCGCAAACACGCCCACTGGTGCGAGGCGCATAATGAGGTGGACGATCTGAATGACAGCTTCCATCAACCCATCCATGAGAGCCAGAACCGGCCGACGTTTTGCCTCTTGGCTCAAGGTCAGCCCCACCCCAAGCAGTAAGGAGATGCAAACTACCTGCAGCATGGCTCCGTTGTTGGAGGCGGCCCCAAAAAAGTTGTCTGGCACCATGTCGGTCAGGAAAGTCAATGGCCCGCGCTGCTGTACGGCCGAAGCGCTTGTCTGCCTTCCTGAGGCCTCTTGCTGATGGGTGGCTTCAAGCTCGGCGCGCGTCTCGGCCGGGAGCCGTTTGCCGGGCTGGGCTAGGTTGACCAAAAGCAATCCGAGGACCACCGCCACGGCTGTGGTTGTCAAGTAGATGGCAATGGTCTTGCCTCCCATGCGACTGAGCTTGCGCACGTCGGACAGGGAGGCGACGCCGCCAACCAGCGAGGTGATGACCAGCGGAACGGCGATGAGCTTCAACAAGGTGATGAAGAGGGTGCCGAAGGGACTGATCCAGTCTTTGGTGAGTTCGGCCCAGCCTCGGGAGGCTGCAAAAATGCCAAACAGAGTCCCCAGGATAAGGGCCAGAACGATTTGCCAGTGTAGTTTCCGATACCAGGGAGTTTTCATGGTTAAGTCACCTTTTTAGTCTAATTCTTCGACAAGCACCTCAAAACGTTTGCCCTCCAGAGTCAGGGCGTATTGATGAGGTCCTTCGTGGCGACGCTCTGGGCCGCTTGGTTTGGTTTCAGCGGGTGTCGCAGGAGGCCGGTTGGGATCTTTCAGGTGCTTGCCAAGCTCCTGCGGGAACATGGCATGGAGGACCGCAAGCTCATCAGTGGCTTCAATCCCAGCCTCACTCAGGGATGCCCTGAGGGATCCCATGCGCGGTTTCAGTAGGTCAGCGGGACGGCAGTCTATCGAAGGCTCGCCCGCCTGCTTTTCGGCCTGGGCCTTCAAATCAGGATCTACCGGTCCTGGGGTCAGGCCATACTTGCCCAGCAGGATATCCACAACAGGTTGAGAGAGCATTTGCCATCTTCCGAATTTAACATTGAGCATGGCTTGAGTGCCGACAATTTGTGAGGTCGGGGTGACTAATGGGATCCAGCCCAGCCGCTCGCGCACGTAAGGAATCTCCTTCATGACCTCGCCCAAGCGGTCTGTCATGCCCTGCTCGGCAAGCTGGTTGCGAAAATTACTCATCATCCCGCCGGGAACTTGATAAATCAGGATGTCGGTATCCACTCGCTCATTCTTCGGGCTGGTGTAAGCCGCCAGTGCCTCATAGACCTCCTTGAAATGCTTGCTCAGGCGAGCTAGCGCCGCGGGATCGTAATCAGGGCGCCTGGAACTGGTTTCGAGCATGGTTTGCATGAGCAAGGTATCAGGTTGCCCAGTTCCATTGGCAAAGGGAGCGATGGAAGTATCCACACTGTCCACACCTGCCTCAATGGCCGCATAATAGGCGGTGGCTGCCATACCAGCGGTGCTGTGACTGTGGAGTACTAGCGGGACTTGAACGCTCTCCTTGAGGGCTCTCACCAGGTCCGCAGCCATGGAAGGGGTGATCAGGCCTGCCATGTCCTTGATGCAAATCGAATCACATCCCATGGCTTCCAGCTCCTTGCCCAGCTTCACAAAGCTTTCCAAGGTGTGAACGGGGCTGGTGGTGTAGCAGATCGTACCCTGAGCATGCTTGCCAGCCTTCTTCACCGATTCGATGGCGGTCCTGAGGTTGCGCACATCGTTGAGGGCATCAAAAATTCGAAAAATATCCATGCCGTGACGAGCCGAGCATGCAACGAAGGCAGCGACCACATCGTCGGGAAAGCTGGTGTATTGAACAATGTTCTGCCCTCGAAGGAGCATCATATGGGGCGTGCGTGGGCTGAGTGCCTTGATCGCGTCGAGGCGGTCAAAGGGGTTTTCGTTCAAGAATCTCAAGCAGGCGTCAATGGTAGCGCCTCCCCAGGTTTCCAGGGCTCCGAATCCCACCTGATCCAACTCTTCCACCACCGGGAGCATCTGTTCGGTGCGCATTCTGGTTGCAGCCAGGGACTGATGCCCGTCTCGCAGGACGGTGTTGTTGAAAACAACTGGTTTGGTCTGGGACATGTTGGCAGAGTGCGAAGAGCCACCGGTGGTTTCAAGCTGAATCTCCCTATCCTAGATTCTCCAAAGGGCATTGACGACGGCGTGTAGCTCATGCATTGACTTGATGAGGCTAGGGGACTGGATAGCCACCCAAGCCACCCATGTGATGCACGATGTTTTTCAGCAAAAAAAACGACGCCTCAAGGATTTGATGGCCCAACAACAAGCCGTTCCGAGCCTGGGAGTCCACGATGCTCTTTCCGCTCTGGTCGCGCAGCGGGTAGGTTTCAAGATGCTCTTTTTAGGTGGTTTCGGGGTCAGCGCCTCTCGATTGGGCCTGCCCGACTTGAATTTCCTTGGCCTCAGGGACATGGAACAGGCTGTCGGTGATTTGACCGCCGTGCTGGAGGTTCCCTTGATTGTTGATGCGGACACGGGCCATGGGGATTTGCCACATGTGCGTCGCACCGTGCAGCGGCTGGCGGCGGCTGGCGCTTCGGGCATCCTCCTTGAGGATCAACGCTTTCCTAAGCGATGTGGGCATTTCGCAGGCAAGGAAGTCATACCAGTCGAATCGATGATGGATAAGGTGCGTGTGGCCGTTGAAGCCAGACCTGATGAAGATTTCCTGATTGTAGCAAGAACCGATGCCAGAGCCTGTCATGGCCTGGATGATGCGCTTGAGCGCATCGGGGCTTACGCCCGTTGTGGCGCTGATGTGGGTTTTGTGGAAGCCCCTCAAAGTGTTGAGGAGCTTAAACGTATTCCCCTGGAAACGCCTATCCCACAAATGGCCAACATGTTGCTGGGTGGCGTGACGCCGATCTTGAACTGGCGCGAATTGGAACAAATGGGATTCAAGTGGGTGGTCAGCCCAGTCGAAACCCTGGCTGTCTGCATGAGTGCTATGCAGGCAATGATGACGACTTTCCTGCAGGAGGGCTCCTTGGAGGACTTCATGCAGGGCAAAGCGACTTTGGGTGACTTGAAGGACCTTCTCGCCCTGGAGCGTTGGCAATCTGGTGCCAGCGTCGATCAGGCCTCGGACACGGGCCCTCATACCCTCTTACCCTAGAACCGGTGACGGGGCAGGAATCCCGCCCTTGCTTTAACAGATTGTCAACCCACTGAATCTGGATTAGAAAACACAGCATGAAATTGTCTCAACTCATTCAGCGCCTACCCCTGCAAGTGGGGGCAACCGTCCTTGGATTGATGACCCTCATCGCATCGCCAATGGAAACCAGGGGTGAAGATGGCTGGGTGCACTACCAAGGCAAGGCGGGGGCTGGCCAGGGCAAGCGAATCGTTTTCATCACCGGGGATGAGGAGTATCGCTCAGAGGAGGGGATGCCCATGATGGCCAAGATTCTCTCGGTCCACCATGGTTTTGACTGCACGGTTCTTTTTGCGATGGACGATGCGACGGGCACAATTGATCCCAATAACCAGACCAATATCAAAGGCATGTCCTTCGTCCAGGAAGCCGATCTGGTAGTCCTTTTCACTCGATTCAGGGAGCTGGCTGACGACCAGATGAAATACTTCGCTGACTACTTCGAATCAGGTAAGCCCATCATTGGCCTCCGGACTGCGACCCATGCCTTTTCATACAGTCGCAACAAGGAAAGTGCTTACATTGATTACCACTGGCAGAGCAAGCGCTGGCCAGGAGGCTTTGGTCAGCAGGTGCTGGGTGAAACCTGGGTCAATCATCACGGTCACCATGGGCAGGAGAGCACACGTGGCGTGATCGAGGGCCAATCCAAGGCCCATCCTATTTTGCGCGGCGTGGCAGATATCTGGGGGCCGACCGATGTCTATGGGGTCGCCCACCTTCCCAGCGACATCACTGTGCTGGTGCATGGGCTTTCGCTAGCTGGGATGCAGCCTGATTCTTTGCCCAATTACGATAAGCCGCTCATGCCTGTTGCCTGGGTCAGGGAACACCCTCAGCCCCATGGTAAACATAATCGCGTCTTTTGCACGACCATGGGAGCAGCCACCGATCTGGAAAGTGCTGGCCTGCGTCGTCTACTGGTCAATGCTTGTTATTGGAGTCTTGGTATGGAACAGGCCATCCCTGAATCGAGTAACGTCGATTTGGTTGAGCCATTCAAGCCGACTCCATTTGGTTTCAATGGTTTTGTTCAAGGCATCAAGCCCTCTTCGCATGCGCTCAAGTAATTGCTTGGAGGGCTCAGTCAAGTGGACCTCTTTTTTGCGCTAATGAGGACACTCCCATGAGCACTCCTTTACTCATCATCGGCTACTGTCTTGCCATCCTCCTTGCCTCGCTGGCTGGAGGATGGATTCCTCTAATGGTTCGATTGACTCATACCCGGTTGGAGGTCGCCTCAAGTTTCATTTCTGGGCTCATGCTCGGTGTGGGATTGCTGCATCTGCTGCCTCACGCCTATTTTGAAATCGGTTCGATTGATCGAGCCATGCACTGGTTGATGGCTGGGTTCCTCTTTACCTTCCTGATTCAGCGATTCTTTCACCATCACATGCATGGACTGCCCATGGAGGCCGGTCATGAGGAACACGCTGAAGGCCCTCACAGCTGCGAGGGGCACGAGCATCCTCCTCATCCTGCCGAGGGGGACAATGACCGTATTGGCAAGCGTTGGTCTTGGCTGGGAGCGGGACTTGGCCTGACCCTGCATACCTTAATCAATGGCATGGTGCTTGCGGCGAGTATTCAGGCCGAAAGCGAGCATCAGGATGCTGTAGCCTGGGCTGGGTTTGGGACTTTCCTAGTCATTTTTCTGCACAAGCCCTTTGACGCCTGGACCCTCGGCACCTTGATGTCCACCGGCGGCTGGAGTCGATTCCAGCGTCACATGGTCAATGCCGTGTTTGCCCTCGTGATCCCTTTGGGGGTGCTCCTTTTCATGCTTGGTTTCCACACCGTGGCCGAGAATAACCATCAGTGGGTCGGTTGTGCCTTGGCTTTTGCTGCAGGAACCTTCCTCTGCATTGCCTCGATTGACCTGTTACCTGAATTGCAATTTCATAAGCACGACCGCTTTAAACTGAGCATGGCTTTGGCCCTGGGTATCGGGCTGGCCGTTCTGGTCGGCCAGTTTGAAACCCACGGGCACGATCATCAGCAGCCCGCTGCCGGAGTTCTTGATGATGGGCACGATCATGGTCAGAGCCATGAGGCAGAGGCCGATCATGATCACGATCACTGAGCCAGTGGCCATCGTCCTTTTGGCTCAGCCTTCAGGTCTAGTGATCCCATCTTGCCTTGCCGACAAGGGCTCATATCTGAGGCTCAACCTCACTTTTTAGCGGCTGCATCCCATCGTTGTTTTCTTTTTGGGCCAACCACCAATCAGCAGCCAGGTTCGGGGCCGAATCCGACATGATGATTTCAAGGGCAGTTGCCATTTTTGACGGTTTTTGCTGACCTTTTTGGATGCATTCAAGCCGCATCAGTCCCGAGCGAGCTTTGAGGATTGCCACGGGAAGGCCTTTTGCCTAGCTTGCCCTCCATGTGGACAAGACTCATGATCCTGATGGCATGTTGGGTGGTGTCCTGTCGTAGCGTGCCCTCTCCCAATGCGGAGCCACCCCATCAGATCCTCAAGGTGCTGCCCCATTGGTTGGACCAGCAGGGCAGGCATACCCTTTCACCCAGTCTTTTCGAGAGGGATGCTTACCAGCAGCATCTGAGCCTTCACCGCGATGAAGTCTCAACCATGCGATTTGATGTGAACTGGCGTCTGGCCACCAGAGACTTGACTGGGTGCACCTTTCACCTGGAGGCCCGTGTGGGCCGGGATGATGCCATTGAGACCATCGAGCATGAAGTGCCCCTTCAGCTGCCTAGCCTGCGCCGGCAGGGCTGGACGGGCATCCAGATTCCTGAGGGCTCATGGGATCCTGAATCCAACCTGATGGCTTGGAGGGTGACACTGAGGCAGGAATCTACCATCTTGGCCACACGCACCAGTTTTCTGTGGTAGATGGCCACCTTGGATCCAATCGGCCTCTGACCCTCCCCTCGAAGTGGGGCAATTCAGATCCTTTTTTACCCAGATAGTCCCTCCAAAGAGGGTGTTTTGAGGATGGCCTGGCTGCCCGCTTAGGGTGATTTTATTTGCTGTTTGGGGTGTTTCGTGAAATAAAACTAAGCAGATGCTGCCCCAGTTAGCCATGCGTGTGCTACGCACGACCGACCCCAAGGCGTTGTGGAAATTTTCATGGCTCTTTGGGTTCAAAGGCATGCTGTCGGTGTTGCGCTTCAAACAGCGAGCTAAGCGTGGCATTGTTTTCCCTCCGTTTCTCTACCTGAGCATCTTGAACAGCTGTAACCTCCGCTGCCAAGGCTGCTGGGTGGATGTGGAAGCCCCTCGAGAAAGCATCGAGCTCGATCGATTGCATCGCCTGATCAATGAGGCCCGATCTCACGGCAACACTTTTTTTGGCCTCCTTGGCGGGGAACCCTTCATGCACCCACAGTTGCTGGACCTGATCGAGCAGCAACCCCAAGCCTATTTTCAGATCTTCACCAACGGCCAATTGATCACCGACAAGGTTGCCGAGCGCATGAGGCGAGCTGGCAATGCCACCCCT
>Ga0181572_10000153_pt1 | contig 44048 bp, 42 predicted proteins | sample 101ome_26_FD_133004 | JGI IMG/M metagenome (GOLD analysis project Ga0181572, IMG submission 133004) | Coastal salt marsh microbial communities from the Groves Creek Marsh, Skidaway Island, Georgia - 101408AT metaG (megahit assembly) | ecosystem: Environmental > Aquatic > Marine > Intertidal... | reverse complement strand
TTTTGCAGCTTCAATTGATTTTGGTCAAAAGCAAGATCTTTTCTTTATAGAATTAAAAAATAAAAACAGAGATTTTGCTGATGCAGTATTTGAATATCTGAAGTTTGTCTCAAATGAGACCAAGAAAAGTATTTCTCATTTAGAGAATACATTTACTAATAGTTCTTTTGAAGACCTAGCAATTTTAAATAAAAAAGTACAGGTTTTATTACAAAATTATTATAGTGATATTACTCCATATGTAATTTTTGAACCTCCAACAAAAACTATCTATAAAAGTCCAAAAAATAAAATTTTTATATTGGTGCTATCATCTTTTATGGGCATTATTGTTTCTTTTCTTGTAATCATTTTTTTAGAATTTTTTAAAAAATTAAGAAGCACCTAAATTAATGAGTAAAAAAATTTTAATTACTGGTGGCATGGGTTACATAGGGTCACATACAGCTGTGTCCCTTGTTTCGGAGGGGTATTACCCAATATTATTCGATAATTTATCAAATAGTAGGCTTGAAGTTTTAGATGCCTTAAACTCCATTACCAAAGAGAAACTAGTATTTGTTCATGGAGACATTTGCGACAAGAAAAAACTGATTGAGGTAATGACTGAGTTCCATATTGATGCTGTAATTCACTTTGCTGGACTTAAAGCAGTCGGTGAGTCGGTAGTAAAACCTCTGTTTTATTATGAAAATAATGTTGGTGGAACAATTACCTTGCTAAATGCGATGAAAGAATGCAATGTTAAAAAGATTGTTTTCAGCAGTAGCGCGACAGTTTATGGCGAACCTAAATATCTGCCATTGGACGAGAGCCACCACAGGTCTGCAACCAACCCTTATGGACAAAGTAAAATCTTTATTGAAAAAATCCTTGAAGATATTGCATTATATCAAGGATTTAGTGTTGTAAACTTGAGGTACTTTAATCCAGTTGGCGCTCATAAGTCTGGTCTTATAGGTGATAATCCACTAAATATTCCTAATAATCTTATGCCTTATATTGCCCAAGTTTCTACAGGAAAGTTAGACAAATTATCTATTTTTGGTTTCGATTACAACACACCAGATGGAACTGGAATAAGAGACTATGTCCATGTTGTGGATTTAGCTGAAGCGCATATTAAAGCTCTAGAATACATCATGAATAATGATGGAATATCTTCTTTTAATATAGGTACAGGGCAAGGATATAGCGTTCTAGAGGTAATTCGGTCATATGAAATTGCCTCAGGAAAATCTATACCATTCAAATTTCATGATAGAAGACCAGGTGATATTTCTGAGTGCTATGCCTCAGCTGAGAAAGCCAATAGAATTTTAGGATGGAAAGCTAAATATAATTTAGAAGATATGTGTTTATCTAGTTGGGTATTTGAGCAGAATAAATGAAATTACAAAACACAGATATTAAACCTGTTGTACTTTGCGGAGGAAGTGGAACAAGATTGTGGCCTCTAAGCAGGAAAAGCTGTCCTAAGCAATTTGCAACTTTTTTTGATGATAAAAGTTTACTCCAAACGACTTTGGAAAGGGTAAGTCTTATCAGTCCAGGTAGTGAGGTATTTACAGTTTGTAATGAGGAGTATAGATTTATTGTTAGAGATACAGCCAAGTTAGCAGGTGTTAATTGTAAGAACATCTTGGAGCCAATTGGAAAAAATACCACTGCAGCAATGGCTGCTGCTGCATTAAACTCTGAAAAGGAGCAACTATTATTATTTGTTCCTTCAGATCACTATATTCCAGACTCAAAATTATTTTCTGAGACCATAAAAAAAGGTATTCATTCTGCACTTGAAGGCGCATTTGTTACTTTTGGCATAAATCCTACTGAGCCAAATACTGGTTATGGCTATATAGAAGTTTATGAGAAAAAAAATCAATCAATGAAAGTAAAGAGTTTTACTGAAAAACCTAACTCCGAAGAAGCCCTTAAATTTATTGCGACAAATAATTTTTTTTGGAATGCTGGAATTTTTTTAGTTCAAGCTAAAATTCTAATTGATTCAATCAAGAAATATGCGCCAGATATTTACTCCTCAGTTTCAGAGTCGGTTGAAAACCAGGTAGATGATTTAGATTTTATTCATTTAGAGAAAAGTTCTTTTTCTAAATGTAGATCTGAGTCAATAGATTATGCTGTCCTTGAGCATTTTACAAAAATTCATATGGTTAGTTTCGCTGGTATTTGGTCTGATGTAGGGAGTTGGAATTCAGTCTCTAAAATGGCAAAACTTGATGAAAATAACAATACATTAATTGGACAGGTGAGATCTCTTAATTCATCTGGAATATATGTTCATTCTCCCTCAAGATTGGCTGTAACTATCGGTCTAAAAGACTTGGTGATTATTGATACAAGTGATGCAATACTTGTATCAAGTAAATGCGATGTTGACAAAATAAAAGAAGTTGTATCTGAATTAAAGAAAGAGAAAATTTCACAAGGAGAAATCCACAGCTTTGCCTCAAGACCATGGGGGAAATATCATATTATTGATGAAGGAAAGAACTTTAAAGTCAAAAGAATTTCAGTCCTGCCAGGAGCTAGATTAAGTCTTCAAAGTCATAAGTTCAGAGCAGAACACTGGATTGTTATAGCTGGACAAGCTCTAGTTACTATTGAAAATAAAGAATTTCTTCTGAAAGAAAACGAATCTACATACATTCCCAATGAAACAATCCATCGTTTGGAAAACACAGGTAAAATTATTCTTGAAATTATTGAGGTTCAAACTGGGTCTTACCTTGGCGAAGATGATATTAAAAGGTACGACGATCGTTATGGTCGTGTCTAACATATAATGAAAAAAGCATTAATTACAGGAATCACTGGTCAAGATGGTGCATATCTAGCAGAGTTCTTGCTTAAAAAAAAATATCAAGTTCATGGAATAAAAAGAAGAACATCTCTATTTAATACTGATCGTATTGACCATTTATATGAAGATCCTCATTCTATAAATCCCAAATTAATTCTTCATCATGGTGATCTAACTGATTCATCTTCACTTTTAAGAATTATTCAGGAAGTTCAACCTGACGAGATATACAATCTAGCTGCCCAATCACATGTTGCAGTTTCTTTCGAGGAGCCGGAATACACTGCGAATTCTGATGCTTTGGGCTCTCTAAGAATTCTTGAGGCAATTTGCATATTAGGCCTTCAGGATAAGACACGTTTTTATCAAGCAAGTACTTCAGAACTTTTTGGGCTAGTTCAGGAAACTCCCCAAAAAGAGACAACCCCTTTTTATCCCAGAAGTCCATATGCTGTGGCAAAGTTATACGCATATTGGATAACAGTCAATTATAGAGAGGCATACAATCTATACGCTTGTAATGGAATATTGTTTAACCATGAGTCTCCAATTAGAGGAGAGACTTTTGTTACAAGAAAAATAACCAGAGCTCTCGCGAGAATAAAGTTAGGACTTCAAGATATATTATTTCTTGGAAATCTTGACGCAAAGAGAGACTGGGGTCATGCTAAAGACTATGTAGAAATGCAATGGTTGATGTTGCAACAAGATAAACCTGATGATTATGTAATTGCTTCAGGAATTCAATATTCTGTTAGAGAATTTGTAACTTTAGCTGCAAAAAAAATTGATATGCATATTGAGTGGGAGGGTTCTGGAATTAATGAGGTTGGTAAATACTTAGGTAAAGAAATCGTGAAAGTTGATGAACGTTACTTTAGGCCAACTGAAGTAGATACCTTGTTAGGGGATGCTTCTAAAGCTATGAATGTTTTAGGCTGGAAACCAAAAATAAGCTTTGATGAATTGGTATCTGAAATGATTAATTATGACCTACAATTAGCTAAAAAAGACGTTCTAGTTAAAAGACATGGCTTTACTACATTAGATTTCAAAAATGAATCCTGATATATCCAGTAAGATTTTTGTTGCTGGACATAGGGGAATGGTAGGTTCTGCAATAATTAGAAATTTAATAAATAAAGGATTTAAGAATCTAGTTTATAAAGACAGTAGTGAGCTTAATTTAACCCGCCAATCAGAAGTAGATTATTTCTTCAAAACTGAAAAACCTGATCAGGTGTATCTTGCAGCTGCAAAGGTTGGAGGAATTAATGCGAACAATCTGTATCCAGCTGATTTCATCTATGATAATTTAATGATTGAGTCTAATGTTATTAACTCAGCCTTTAATTATGGAGTAAAAAAATTACTTTTTCTTGGCTCAAGCTGTATTTATCCCAAGTATTGCAATCAACCTATAGATGAGAGTGATTTATTGACCGGTGCCCTGGAACCTACTAATGAGCCTTATGCAATTTCAAAAATAGCTGGTATTAAGCTATGCGAAAGTTACAATCGCCAGTATGGCGACTCACATTCAATTGATTACAGAAGTATAATGCCAACAAATCTTTATGGAACTGGAGACAACTATCATCCAGATAATAGTCATGTTATTCCGGCTTTAATAGGAAGGTTTCATGAGGCTAAATTAAAAAAATCACCAAGTGTTGTTGTTTGGGGTACAGGAAATGCAAAAAGAGAGTTTCTTTTTGTTGATGATCTTGCTGAGGCTTGTGTCTTTGTGATGAATATAGATAAAGAGATCTACAGTAAACATACAGAATCAATGATAAGCCACTTAAATGTTGGCTATGGTATTGATATAACTATCAAAGAATTAGCTAAATTGGTCAAAGATATCGTTGGTTTTGAAGGCTCTATTAGTTTTGATTCAAGCAAACCTGATGGCACCCCAAAGAAACTTTTGGACAGTTCAAAAATTAATCTATTAGGATGGAAGCCAAAAGTAGATTTGATTGATGGTCTAAGAATAACTTATGAAAACTTCTTAAAGTCAAACTAGGATAGTATTATGAAAGTATTAATTACTGGGGCCGCAGGCTTTATAGGTTCAACATTAACTAAAAGACTTCTTGAGAGAGGAGACGAGGTTCTTGGTATAGATAACCATAATGATTATTACGATCAGAAGATTAAAGAAGAAAGAATTAAAAGATATTCAGATAACAAAAAATATATTCATAAAAGGTTTGATATATCTGATAGACAACTTATTCATAAGGCATTTTCAGATTTTAAACCCAATAGAGTTGTAAATCTTGCAGCTCAAGCTGGTGTTCGATATTCAATAGAAAATCCTATGGCTTATATTGACAGTAATATTGTTGGATTTGCAAACATCCTTGAGGGTTGTAGGCACTTTAATATCGAGCATTTGGTCTATGCTAGTTCTTCTAGTGTCTATGGAGCTAATACAGATATGCCATTTTCTACTCATCAAAATGTCAATCATCCTCTAAGTTTATATGCTGCTTCTAAAAAGTCTAATGAATTAATGGCTCATACATACAGTCATTTGTATGACCTTCCATCAACAGGTCTTAGGTTTTTTACTGTTTATGGTCCTTGGGGTAGGCCTGATATGGCATTGTTTAAATTTACTGATGCAATTATCAAGGGAAAAGAAATTGATGTTTTTAACTATGGGAAACACAAAAGAGACTTCACATATATTGATGATATTGTTGAGGGCGTCATAAGAGTGCTTGACAGACCTTCAAGACCGAATATGGATTGGTCAAGTATGAATCCTGATCCTGCCACAAGTAGTGACCCTTGGAGGATTTATAATATAGGTAATAATCAGCCAATTGAGCTAATGGACTATATAAAAACTTTAGAAAAATGTTTAGGCATTAAAGCAAAGGTTAACTTTCTACCATTGCAACCAGGGGACGTCCCTGACACATACGCTAATGTTGAAGATTTAATGACTGATTTTGACTTTAAGCCCAAAACAACCATTTCAGATGGAGTTAGTTCCTTTGTTAATTGGTATCAAGATTATTTTTCAATTAAATGAAAATTCAAGATGTAAAAATTGCCATTGTTGGCTTGGGCTATGTTGGTCTACCTTTAGCTGTTGAGTTTGGAAAATCCAGAGATATTATAGGATTTGATATTAATGAGAAACGCATCCATGAGCTAATAAATGCACATGACTCAACTTTAGAATCTTCAAAAGAGGAAATTTTAAGTGCTAAAAACTTAAAATTTACTTCAAATATAAGTGACTTAGCCTCATCAAATTTCTTTATTGTTACAGTTCCAACACCTATTGACTCTTCTAAAGAACCAGACTTATCTTTTATAAAAAATGCAACAGAAAGTATTGCATCTATTCTTAAAAAAGGAGATATAGTCGTATATGAATCAACAGTCTATCCAGGTACAACAGAGGAAATCTGTGCTCAATTATTACAAGAGAAATCAAAATTAATATTTAATGAGGATTTCTTTTGTGGTTACAGTCCAGAGAGAATTAATCCCGGAGATAAAAAACACAGAATATCAAATATCAAGAAAATTACTTCCGGATCGACTTCTGAGGTTGCTACTTTGATCGATAATATTTATAAAGAAATTATCACTGCAGGAACCTACAAAGCCGAATCTATTCAAGTTGCTGAAGCTGCAAAAATTATTGAAAATACTCAAAGAGACTTGAATATTGCATTAGTAAATGAATTAGCAATCATTTTTAATAAGATGAATATTGACACTGAGTCAGTTTTGAAAGCTGCAGAAACCAAATGGAACTTTATCTCATTTAGACCTGGACTGGTTGGGGGTCATTGTATAGGTGTTGACCCATATTATTTAACTTATAAGTCCAAGTCAATCGGTTATGATCCTAAAATTATTCTCTCAGGCAGAGAATTGAATGACTCTATGGGTGTTTATGTCTCTAATGAGCTTATTAATGCAATGAATAAACAAGGAGTTGGAATTAGAGGTGCAAAAGCACTATTAATGGGAATTACATTTAAAGAAAATTGTCCAGATATTAGAAATACCCGTATCACTGATATTTTCAATGAGTTAAGAAGGCACTGTGTTGAAGTAAGTGTATATGACCCTCATGCCAGTATATCTCAAGTAAAAGAGGAATATGGAATTGATTTACTTCATGAAATTCCTGAAAAGAAATTTGATGCAATAATTATTTCAGTTGCTCATGATGAGTTTAAGAAATATGATCGTAAAAGCCTTAAACATTTTTTAAATGACAAGGGAATAATTTACGATTTAAAATATATGCTGAAAAGAGGTGATTCAGACTTAAGACTATAATTTTTTACTATAAAGTCTTAAACTAAAATCTAACAATTTTGTTTAATTCTATTGAATGTAACCCAAACAATATTATCTCAGAAACAACTTTGTATTTTTTTTGAGAAAAGAGAATATTTATGAATAAAGTATACGCTTTGATTCCAGCAAGAGCTGGTTCAAAGGGGATTCCTATGAAGAATATGATAAAACTTCATGGTAAACCTTTAATTGAGTGGACAATCTCTGAGTCCAAATTATCAAGTAGAATAGATAGAATTTTTGTTTCCTCAGATAATGAAGAAATACTTCAGTATGCTCATACTAGAGATATTGAAACAGTATTAAGACCAGAAGAGTTTTCGAAAGACGATACTCCTGCTAGCGAAGTTGTTCAGCATTTTATTGATTATTTAACTCAAAATGAAGGCTCGTTAAACGAAGAAATATATATATTGTATCTGCAGCCAACCTCGCCATTAAGAAGTGTTAAAGATATAGATGCAGCGATTGATATTATTTCAAGGAAGAACGTTTCTTCTGTTTTAAGCGTTATAAAAGATAAGAGGTCTCCATTTAAATCATTTATTTTAAAAAGCGACCATACACTCCATTCACTCTTTGATGAGGAACTAACCAATGCCAGAAGGCAAGATCTAGATCAAACTTATTATCCTAATGGTGCAATATATCTTTTTAAAATTAAGAGCTTTGTTGAAAATGGAGCATTTCCATCAAATGGGGCCTTTCCCTATATCATGGAAGAGGAAAGCAGTGTTGATATTGATGATTATTCAGACCTGAAAAAGGCTGAAATTTTATTAGAAAGACATGAATCCTGAATTTGAAATTCTATCAAGAAAAGTTGGAGAAAGTTATCCCCCACTAGTAATTTCTGAAATTGGAATAAATCATGGCGGTAGTTTAGAAACTGCATTTGAAATGGTCGATGCGGCTCATAAATCAGGGGCAGAGATTATTAAACATCAGACACATGTTGTCGAAGATGAAATGACAAAAGAAGAGGCATTAAAAGTAATCCCTGGTAATGCAAATATTTCAATTTATGAAATTATGAAGTCATGTTCCCTATCAGAAATAGAGGAATATGAATTAATGAAATATGTTAATTCTAAAGGTATGATTTTTATTAGTACCCCTTTTTCTCATGCCGCACTTGATAGATTGAAAAAATTTGATTTGCCAGCCTATAAAATTGGTTCGGGAGAGTGTAATAATTACCCTTTAATTGAAGACATCTGTAGGCTTAGGAAACCAATAATCGTTAGTACTGGTATGAACTCAATTTCTTCTATCAGGAAAACTGTGGATTTAATTTCATCACATAAAGTCCCATATGCATTACTCCATTGCACAAATGTTTATCCAACGCCACCTAGCTTAGTCAGACTGGGCGCAATTACTGAGTTAAAAGCAAATTTCCCAGATGCAGTTGTCGGTTTATCGGATCATACAACAGATAATTTTGCCTCCCTGGGTGCAGTTGCCCTTGGTGCATCAATTTTGGAAAGACACTTTACTGACTCTAAAACTAGGCAAGGACCAGATATTATATGCTCAATGGATGGCAATGAACTGAAAGAACTTATCAAAGGAGCCAACACTCTCTTTCTTGAAAGAGGTGGGTCAAAAGGCCCTGTAGCCGAAGAACAACCAACTATTGATTTTGCTTTTGGGTCTGTTGTTGCCAAAGTCAATATTAAAAAGGGTGAGACTTTTTCCAAAAGAAATATTAAGTTAAGAAGGCCTAATACAGGAGATTTTGGCCCAGATGATTTCTATTCCCTCATAGGAAAAGTTGCTAGATCAGAAATTCAATCGGGCTGCCAAATTAGTTTTGATGACGTAAATGAATAATACAAGAAAAATTTTGTTTTTAACTGGCACTAGAGCTGATTATGGAAAAATCAAATCATTAATGTTAGAGGTAGAGAATTCTAACGAATTCGAGCTTTATATCTTTGTTACAGGAATGCATATGTTTTCTTCTTATGGGGAAACATATAGAGAAGTCATCACAGATGGGTACAAAAATCTCCATCTTTACGTTAATCAGAAGATAGGCGATTCATTAGATATTATTTTGTCAAAAACTATTGCAGGTTTATCTGATTATGCTAAAGAAATCAACCCAGACCTAATTGTTGTTCATGGCGACAGGGTTGAGGCCTTGGCTGCGGCATCAGTTGGGTCACTTAACAATATTTTAGTTGGGCACATTGAGGGTGGGGAGATGTCTGGAACTATAGATGACCTAATTAGACACTCTGTAACAAAACTATCTCATATACATTTTGTTTCAAATGATCTTGCAAAAAAGAGATTAATGCAGATGGGTGAAATTGAGAATTCAGTCAAGGTAATTGGTTCTCCAGATATAGACATAATGAATTCAAAAGATCTGCCGGAAATATCGGATGTTAAAAAACATTATGAAATTTTCTTTGATGAGTATTCTATATTTATGTTTCATCCAGTTACAACTGAATTGGATAAACTTCATATAGAAATTATTGAGATTATAGATAGTCTCATCAAATCTGATAAAAACTATATAGTCATATATCCAAATAATGATCCTGGTTCAGAAATTATTATGCGAGAGCTTGATCGTCTGAAAAATAACAAGAAATTTAGACTTTACCCTTCTATGCGGTTCGAGTCTTTCATCACTTTGTTAAAGAATTCAAGGTTTATTATTGGAAATTCGAGTGCAGGAATAAGAGAGGCGCCACATCTTGGCATATTTTGTATAAATATTGGCTCTAGGCAGAAAAATAGAGCCTTATCTTCAATGGTTGTGAATATTAAACCTAAGGAATCAGATATTATTAATGCAATTTGCTCTTTAGATGATAAAGAAAGGTTTTTTGATAAAAATTTCGGAGATGGAAATAGTGCAAAATCTTTCATTGAAAATTTAAGAGATGATAAATTCTGGGAAACAGAAAAACAGAAAAAGTTTCAAGAATTAAATTTTCAGTTATGAGATATATCGCCAGATTAGATATAAAAAATAATTATGTTATTAAAGGTATTCATCTCGAGGGTTTGAGAAAAGTTGGCGATCCAGTTGAACTAGCAGAAAAATATTATATTGATGGCGCAGACGAGTTATTACTGATCGATTCTGTTGCATCCCTCTATGGAAGAAATAGTGTTTTTGATGTAATTAAAAACACTTCTAAAAAAGTATTTATACCTATTACTGTCGGAGGAGGTATTCGAAGTTTAAGTGACGCAGAAATTGCATTAGATAGTGGTGCAGATAAAATTGCATTGAATTCTATTCTTTTTAAGAATGCCTTACTTCTCAACGATATTGCTAAAAAATATGGTTCTCAATGTGCGGTTGCCTCAGTTCAAGCAAAAAAAACTCAGAGTCAAAAATGGGAAGCTTATTCTGAAACTGGAAGGCAGCCTACTGGAATTGATATTGTTGATCATATTAAGAATCTTCTGGACAATGGCGCAGGAGAAATACTATTGACTTCGATTGACATGGAGGGCACTAAAAAAGGATTTGATATAGAACTTGCGGAAATGGTGAGTTCTATTTGTACTGTTCCCTTGATTGTCTCAGGAGGCCTAGGTTCTATAGATCATATTGATAAAATTAAAAAAATTCCTGGTATTGGTGCAATAACTGCTTCATCGGTTCTTCATTATGAAATTTATAGTTTTAATGAAATTAAATCGCTTGAAGAGGTCTAATTGTGAGAAAGGTAGCTATTCTGAATTTTGGATTGGGAAATATTAGAAGTATTTATAACGCGCTTATAGTTAGCGGTACTGAACCTATTGTCTGTGAGAAAAACCATCAAATTGCAGATTTTGATTTCTTAATCTTACCTGGTGTTGGTGCATTTCCTGTCGGCATGGAATTGTTAAAAAAATCTGGATTTGATGATTCTATTAGAGAACATGTCTCTAAAGAGAAGAAACTTCTTGGAATTTGCCTTGGAATGCAAATGCTTTTCGATTCGAGTACTGAGCACACTTTGACAAAAGGTCTGGGAATAGTAAAAGGTCAAGTCGTAAAGATAAATGAGAGCAAGTTATATCAAAAAAAACTTCCACACATATCATGGAAAACTATTAGTTACCAAAGTGACACCCAAATAAGTAAAATGTTCGATGGCATAGGAGAAAAGGATAAATTTTATTTTGTTCATTCGTTTTCCGCTGTTGGCCTCGCGGAAAATTTATCAAGGGCTTCATGCCAATACGGAGATAATGATATCACTGCTGGTTTTGTTGAAAATAATACTTGGGGCGTTCAGTTTCATCCCGAAAAAAGTAGACAGAATGGAATTAGGCTTTTAAAGAACTTTTTAGAGATACGGTAATTTTTTATGAAAGCTTTTTTTGGACTGCCTGAAAATGTTATCTTTTGCAAGAAGTGTGTTATTTCCAACCAAAGACCCAGCTCAACTGTTGAATTCAAGAATAAGAAAAATCTAAAAAAAGAAACCATTTCATTCGGTGAAGACAATATTTGCAGTGCTTGTAAATTTGCTGATACAAAAAATTCAGAAATAGATTGGAAGCTTAGAGAAAGAGAGTTAATAGCCTTATTAGATAAATACAGACGAGAAGATGGAGGTTATGACGTTATAGTTCCCGGAAGTGGTGGAAAAGATAGTGCCTATACTTCCCATGTTCTTAAATATAAGTATGGTATGAATCCATTAACAGTTACATGGGCACCGCATTTATATACTGAAGTAGGATGGAAAAATTTTACTGCATGGTCGCATGAAGGCGGACATGATAATATTCTTTTCACTCCAAATGGAAAACTTCATCGACATCTAACTAAACTTGCTTTCTTGAATTTGCTCCACCCATTTCAACCTTTTATCGCAGGCCAGAGAATAATAGGCCCCTTAATGGCTAAGAAATTTAACATACCATTAGTTTTCTATGGGGAAAATCAGGCAGAGTATGGAAATAATATCGAAGGTAATTCAACACCTACAATGGATCCATCTTTTTTTTCATCAGAGTCTCCATATGATATGTCCTTAGGGGGTGAAAAAGTATCAGAAATAATTAAAAAAACAGACTTTAGTATTAATGACTTTGCTCCCTATATTCCACCTTCTAAAAAAGATCTTGAGAGTTTAGATATTAAAGTGCATTATTTAGGTTATTACCTTAAATGGGACCCTCAGGAATGTTATTACTATGCAGTTGAGAACACTGGATTTCAAGCAAATTCAGAAAGAACTGAAGGCACATACTCTAAATATAGCAGTATTGATGATAAAGTTGATATGTTTCATTACTTTACTACACTCATTAAGTTTGGCATAGGAAGAGCGACTTATGATGCAGCACAAGAAATAAGAAACGGAAAAATTACTCGAGAAGAAGGAGTTTTGTTGGTAAAGAAATATGACCAAGAGTTTCCAAAGAAATATTTTCAGGAATTTCTGGAGTATATAGATATTTCAGAAGAAGAATTTTGGAATACTGTTGATAAATTTAGGTCACCTCACCTTTGGGAGAAAAAAAATAACCAATGGTTTTTACGTCATTCAGTAGAATAATATTTTTTAAATTATGAAAGCAATAATTTTAGCAGGCGGTTTTGGAACAAGAATATCAGAAGAAACAAATTTAAAACCAAAGCCTATGTTGGAGATAGGCGGAAAACCAATTTTATGGCATATCATGAAAATTTATTCATCACATGGGATAAATGATTTCATTATTTGTTGTGGTTATAAAGGTTATGTTATTAAAGAATATTTTTCTAACTATATGATGCATAATTCAGATATGACATTTGATTACCAAAACAACAGTATCGAATTCCATGATCAATTTGTGGAACCATGGAAGGTTTCATTAATCGATACCGGCCAAGATACAATGACAGGTGGTAGACTAAAAAGAGTTTCAGATTTTATCGAAAACGACGAAACTTTTTGCATGACATATGGGGACGGCGTTTCAGACATTAATATTACTGATTTAATTAATTTTCATACTTCTAGCAAAAAGATCGCTACACTTACTGCAGTTAAACCTCCGGGAAGGTTTGGGGCTTTAAAAATTTCAGAAAATATTGTGAATAGTTTTGAAGAAAAGCCACAAGGTGATGGAGCATGGATTAATGGAGGATTCTTTGTTCTTCATAAAAAAGTTCTTGATCTTATAGACAACGATGAAACTGTTTGGGAGGACACCCCTTTAAAAAACCTTGCATTGAAAGGTGAACTTAGTGCATATAAACATGATGGCTTTTGGCAGCCAATGGACACTCTTCGGGATAAAATTCATTTAAATAATTTATGGGAAGATTCACCCCCATGGAAAAAGTGGTAAATTAGTGGGTTTCTGGGCTAACAAAAAAGTTCTTGTTACAGGGCATACGGGCTTTAAAGGTGGTTGGCTCTCTTTAATTTTGAATTCTCTTGGTGCCAAAGTTTACGGTATTTCTCTTCCCCCTGAAAATGATAAAGTTTTCTTTGAAGTCACAAATCTAGAGAAAATCTTTCAAAAAACTTTTTATGAAGATATAAATAACTTTAAAAGTTTGGAATCTATTGTCAAAAATATATCTCCTGATTTAATTTTTCATCTCGCAGCTCAACCTTTGGTTAGAGAGTCTTACATTGAGCCCTTGACAACACTGAAAACAAATATTATTGGTACTGCAAATTTACTGGAATCTGTAAAAAAAATTGAAAATACTAAGGCTATAGTATGTATTACAAGCGATAAATGTTATGACAATAAGGAGTGGTCCTGGCCCTACAGAGAAGTAGATAGACTTGGTGGGCATGATATATATTCTGCAAGTAAAGCTGCTGCTGAAATTGTAATCTCAGCTTATAAAACTTCTTTTTTTCACAATAAAGAAGTTTTCATATCATCAGCTAGAGCTGGAAATGTAATAGGCGGCGGTGATTGGTCAAAAGATAGATTGCTGCCTGACTTAATTAGATCAAGTATCACCAAAAAACCTATCCAAATAAGGTCCCCTAATGCAGTCAGACCTTGGCAACATGTTCTTGAACCTTTATGGGGATATACTTTACTAGCAAAAAAAATGTTTCAAGAAAATTATCAAGGTGAATTTAATTTTGGACCTTCTGCGAATGATAATAAAAACGTTAAATGGGTTTGCGACACATGCAAGAAATTAGATAAAGATATTTCTTTCCTTTTAGAAGAAGATAACTCTCTCCATGAAGCTAATTTTCTTACTTTAGATAGTTCAAAAGCATCATTTGAGTTGAATTGGCATCCAAAAATGAATGCCGAAGATGCAATTTTCGATACTATAGAATGGTATTGCGCATGGAAAGATAAGAAGGATATGTTTAATTTTTCTTTCTCTCAAATTGAAAAATATATTAACAATGAATTAGTATGAGAATGAAAGGTCTATTAATAAAAAAAAATCTTTATTTTTCTGATTCAAGGGGAGATTTTCTCAAAATATTTAACAAAGAAGATGAATTTGAAAATATAAATTTTGAATTTGGTCAGGTGAATTTTACTAGGACAAAAAAAGCTGGGACTATTAGAGGTATGCACTATCAAATTGAACCTTTCTCCGAAATAAAAGTAGTAACTTGCTTAAAGGGGGCAATTTTTGACGTGGCTCTTGATTTAAGAAAAGATTCAGAGACATTTTTAAAACATGAATCTGTAGAATTAAATGAAGCTAATCGTTTATCACTCATAATCCCAAAAGGGGTGGCTCACGGCTTCCAGTCTTTAACAGATAATGTCGAAATGCTTTATCTTCATTCAGCTAAGTACTCTCCTGAACATGATTTTGGTATTTCGCCAATTGATCCATTATTAAATATTGCATGGCCAACTGATATAAGCGAAATATCTGAGAGGGATATAGCTCACAATAGGATTCATAAAAATTTTAAAGGTATTGAAATAAATGATATGTAGAGCATGCCAGTCTGAGGACCTTGTTAGTGTAATCAACTTAGGGTTTTCACCTCCTTCAAATGCATTTCTCAAGAAAGAAGATATGATGCAAGGTGAAGTATATTATCCACTCAGGGTAAAAATTTGCACCAATTGTTTTCTTCTGCAGACTGAAGACTTTAGGCGTGCAGAGGAGTTATTTGTAGAAGATTATGTATACTTCTCTAGCGCATCTTCATCATGGCTAAAACATGCTGAAAAGTATTGTGAACAAATCACAAATAAATTAGATTTAAATCCAGAAAGTTTTGTTGTAGAAATCGCATCTAATGACGGCTACCTCCTTAAAAACTTTAAGAATAAGAATATTAAGTGTCTTGGCATTGAGCCGACTATTGCTGCGGCAGAAGTGGCTATAAATCTTGGAATCGAGGTTGCCATGGATTTTTTCACCGAAGATTTTGCTCGAGGTCTTGTGGATAAATATAATAAAGCAGACCTAATAATTGGCAATAATGTTTATGCACATGTCCCAAATATTAATGATTTCACTAAAGGGCTTAAATTCCTATTAAGTGATAATGGGACTATTACTCTTGAATTCCCTCATGTGCTAAATCTAATAAAATTTAATCAGTTTGACACAATTTATCATGAACATTTTTCATATCTGTCACTTTCAGTAGTTAAGTATTTATTTGAAAAAAATGATATGGAAATATACCATGTGGAAAAATTAACAACTCATGGTGGTAGTTTAAGAGTATTTGGATGTCACAAGACTCGAAAGCAAGTTAGTAACTCTGTAAGTGATTTGATTGAAGAGGAAAAAGAGTTTGGGTTGTTTGATCTAAGTCAATATCAATCATTTGAAGAACAGGCATTTAAAATCAAATTTTCTTTTTTAGAGCTTCTGCTTGAATTCAAAAGAAAGAACCTTAAAGTAGTTGGTTATGGAGCGGCCGCCAAAGGAAATACCTTATTAAATTTCTGCGGTGTTGGTAAAGATTTAATACAATATGTTTATGACGCCTCAAAAAGCAAGCAAGGAAAATTTCTTCCAGGAAGTCATATTCCTGTTAAGAATCCAAAAGAGATATATGCAGACAAACCTGATGTGGTAATTATTTTTCCTTGGAATTTGTCTAATGAGATATTAAATGAATATAAAAGCTTAATGGAAAATTCTACCGAATTTTTTACTATAATTCCAACTATAAAGAAGTTGTGAGAATAAATTAATATGTTTGAAAGCATTTCCGAGAAAATATTTGAAAGTTATAAAGAAAATACTATAGATTTTTTTTCTGATGATTCTAAAGAGAAGATTTCTAAATTGGTTAACTTAATTTTTTCTACTCATACAAACGGAAAAAAGATATTAATATGCGGTAATGGCGGAAGTGCAGCTAATAGTCTTCATATTGCTAATGATATGCTATGTACCCTAAGTCATTCCACAACCAATATTAATGTTTTATCCCTTGCTGCAAATATATCTACGATAAGTTGTATCGCAAATGATTATGGATATGATGAAATATTCTCAAGGCAAATCTTATCTAATGGAGATGAAGGTGATTTGCTAATTGCGCTCTCTGGTAGTGGCAATTCGGATAACATTATTAAAGCAATTAAAACTGCCAAAGAAAGAAAAATTCTAACAGCTGGGATTATCGGTTTTGATGGCGGCAAAAGTAAAGATATGCTAGATTTGCCATTGCATTTCGAAGTACATGATATGCAGGTTTGCGAAGATATTCAATTAATTTTTATGCATATGGTTTCGAAGGTTTTATTTGAGATATCTAAGGCTTCAGAATGAATGTTATAGTTACTGGCGGTGCAGGATTTATAGGTAGTAATTTAGTAGAAGCGCTTGTCGAAAGAGGGCATAATGTTACTGTTATAGATAATCTTAGTACTGGTAGAGTTGAAAATCTGGCAGATATTAGGAACATTACTTTTGTTCACGCTGATCTCAGTATTAAGGGAGAGTGGCAAAAGGAGTTTAAAAAATGTGAATGGGTATTTCACTTAGCCGCTCTTGCAGATATAGTTCCCTCCATCCAAAATCCTATCGGATATTTTGACTCAAATGTAGTTGCAACTCTCAATGTTCTCGAGTGCGCAAGAAAATACTCTATAAAAAGATTTATTTATACTGCATCCTCTTCCTGTTATGGTATTCCTAAAACCTATCCAACACCAGAGAATACTGAAATTGACCCCCAATACCCCTATGCTCTTGCAAAATTTTTAGGCGAAGAATTAGTTATGCACTGGGCTAAGATTTATTCACTTCCTGCAATATCGCTTCGGTTCTTCAATGTTTATGGCGTTAAGTCACGAACATCAGGTACCTATGGCGCAGTATTTGGAGTTTTTTTGGCTCAAAAGTTAGCTAAGAAACCTTTTACGATTGTTGGAGATGGAAACCAAACCAGAGACTTTACATATGTTAGTGACATATGTTCCGCACTAATTTCAGCTGCAGAAAGTGAAAAAACAGCTGAAATTTATAATGTAGGTAGTGGAGAAACAGTTTCAATCAATAAAATCGCTAAACTACTTGGTGGTGAGATAACACATATACCTAAACGTCCAGGTGAGCCAGATATTACCTTTGCAGATATTTCTAAAATTTCAAATGAGTTAAACTGGAAACCAAAGATTAACATCGAGGATGGAATCTCAATTGTTTTAGACAATATAGATTATTGGAAAGAGGCTCCAATCTGGACTCCTGAGACAATTTCTAAGGCTACTGAAGACTGGTTTAAATATCTCAGTTAGATGGAGGCTTTACTTCTTGCAGCAGGCCTTGGAACAAGATTAAAACCATACACTGATTTTTGGCCAAAATGTTTGATGCCTATTAACGGAAGGGCGCTTCTGGATTATTGGATAAGCGATCTTAGGAATTGTGGCATAAGTCATATATATGTTAATACCTATCATCATAATGAGATAGTTAAATCTTTTTTAAGTCAAAAAATTTTTAGAGACTATGTTTCTGTGCTTAATGAGAAAACTCTTTTAGGAACTGGTGGCACGCTTGTAAATTTTTTAGAGAAACACAATATTCGTGATAATCTTTTAGTGGCCCATTGTGATAATTATGTTTGTGAAGGCTTAGAGAAATTTGTAGAAATTTTTGAAAATCAAAAAATACAACATTATTCTTATGTGATGGGATTTAATGTGAAATCTACTAATAATTTTGGAATTTTCCATATTGATTCCAACCATGTTGCTAAGTCTTTTTTTGAAAAAGATCCTAAAGCTATTGGCGATATTGCAAATGGAGCGATTTATATATTTAATTCTTCAGACCAAAAACTCATAGAAAGTATTCCCCATATGTATGATATCAGTGTTGATTTGATACCAAAGCTGATGGGCAAGCTCAAGGTTTATGTTACTGAAAAATGTTTTATTGATATAGGTAGCCCTATTAATTTAAAATTTGCGATGAAGCAAGCAAAAAAAGAATCTTGTCATCAAATTGAGCCTATTTGGGTTGAAAAATTAGAAAATATTGAAAAAAGAATAATAAATAGTGATTACTGAAATAATAAATTTTCCAACCTTATTGGAGAAGATATCAAACACCTTTAATGATTCCCAAATTGCAGTATGTTATGGTCATTTCAATCTAATTCATCCTGGACATATAAGGTATCTTAATGTTGTAAAGGAAAAATCAGATATAAGTATCGTTTTTTTGATGAGTGACGATTTTCTGAACAATAACAATAACAATAACAATAACAATAATTTAATTCACTTCTTTGAGTGGCATGAAAGAGCTAAGAATATTATCCAGTTAGGAATTGTAAATTATGTTTGTGTTCTTGATAGTATCTCTTTATCAGAGGCTATCGAAATGGTAAATCCTAATCAATTTATACTTGGAGTTGAGTATAAGAATAAGACTAGAAATGATATTGTAGAAGCCAAAAAAACATACTCCTCCTTGGGAAAGGAAATTTTTTATCATTCAGGATTTTCTCTTGACTCATTCCATGATTTGTACCTCAAGGACCTTGGTGAAATTCAAAATTCAAGGCAAAAAGAAGTTATTGGAATATGTGAGAAGAATAATATAAAAGTTACAAATATTTTGAAATTATTTAATTCCTTTGAAGGTATAACTCCTGTTGTAATTGGAGACACGATTCTTGATGAATATATCTCAACAGACCCTATTGGAATGAGTGCAGAAGCACCTGTTATAGTCGTAAAAGAATTAAATACTAATAAATATATTGGTGGGGCCGCAGTTGTGGCAAATCACATAAGATCCTTTTGTTCAAAAGTTCAATTCATAAGTGTGACTGGAGAGGACGATTCGGGAAATTTTATTGAGGAAATTCTTGATAAAAGAAAAATCAAGTCAATTATTTTTAAAGACGTCAATAGAAAAACAACTCATAAAATTCGTTACACTCATGGGAACCAGAAACTCTTTAGAGTTAGCAGACTATCCGAGTCAGAAATTCCTGAAAAAATTGAAGAAAAAATCTTAAATTTATTTAATAAAGAGATGGGTCAAATAAGCTGCCTGATCTTTAGTGATTTTTCTTATGGGGTTTTGACTAAAAAAATTATTAGAAATTTAATTGAGTATTGTAAAAATAAAAATATCCTATCATTTGCTGATTCACAAAGTAGCTCACAGTATGGAGACATTAGTAAGTTTTATGGTTGTAATGTTCTATCAGTTACTGAGAAAGAAGCTAGATTGGCTCTAAAAGATAATAAATCTGGGTTGGAGCTCTTAATTAATAACTTATTTGATGCTAGTGAAGCGGATTATATTTTTATGAAACTTGGTCCTAATGGATTTGTAGCCTCAGAGAGATACAATAAGGTAATTAGAAAAATTTATTTCCCTGCATTGGTTATTAATCCAGTTGATGTATCTGGAGCAGGTGATTCTTTCTTATCGGCAATATCTATTGCACTTACCTCTGGGTTGTCTCTTGGAGAGGCCTCTTTACTTGGTTTAGCTGTTAGTGCAGTTAAGGTGAATGAATTAGGAAACAAAGAGATTGATGTAAATACAGTAAAATCAATATTAACTGATATTAATAAAAAGGGAGTAGTATGAATATAGATGGACATAAATTGCACTTCCATCCTGATGTTGTCTCAAAAATAATTGCAGCAGAAAAAGACCCTTCAAAATTACAACAAGTTCCGCCAATATATGTCGAAATTTCACCTGTAGGCGCATGTAATCATAGGTGTACCTTCTGTGCAGTTGATTACATTGGTTATGATGCACACAATAGATTAAAGAAAGAAGATCTAATTAGTGTTATTGAAGATATGGGCAAGATTGGTGTTAAGAGTATTATGTTTGCTGGTGAAGGAGAGCCATTACTTCATAGCTCTATGGCTGAAATTGTTGGTGCCGCAAGGAGGTCTATGATTGATGTTGCGTTTACAACTAATGCTGTTCCCCTTACCAAGAAGTTTGTTGATAGTGCACTTGATAAGATATCTTGGATTAAGGTGTCGCTTAATGCCGGAAGCCCTTCAACATACAGTAAGGTTCATAGAACTAGAGAAAAAGACTTTCAAATAGTTATAGACAATTTGAAATACGCTGTAAAGTTTAAAAAAGAAAACAATCTTTCTGTAAAGATTGGAGTACAGTCAATTTTATTGCCAGAAAATAAGCATGAAATGTATGATCTAGCAAAAATGGTAAGAGATGAAATCGGCGTAGATTATTTTGTTGTTAAGCCTTTTTCACAAGAACCAAGCAGTATCAATACTCAATATATTGATATAAATTACATGTCTGATTCGCTTCGCTCTGAAGAGGAAAGTATTTGCTCACTTTCAAATGATAATTTCAATGTAGAGTATAGATCTGAAACAATGTTAAATTACCATGAAGATTCTGATAGGCGATACACCACATGCTATTCAACTCCTATAGTTATGGCATATCTAATGGCAAATGGTGATATATATGGATGCAAGGACCATCTCCTAGATCCAAAATTCTGCTATGGTAATATATTAAATAATAGTTTCAAAGAAATTTGGCATGGAAAAAAAAGATTTGATTCCCTAAGTTATGTCCTGAATGATTTAGATGTCTCCAATTGTAGAGTGAATTGCAGACTTGATAAGGTAAACAGATTCCTTGCTGATCTAATTGATGATAAAGTTTTGCACAAGAATTTTATATAATTATTGCTATGAAAATACTATTTATAAATCCCAGTAAAATGGGCTCAGGCTATACTCCAATATGGATAGCCTCCCATTACCCACTTCTAAAAAAAAATGGACACTCCGTTGAATTTTTTGACTGTTGCTTATATGAAGATTGGACTGACCAATATATTGAGGAAAATACAAAAAGTGGTATGTATTTACCGAGTGACTACTTCAATATGGTCCAGTTAAACCAAAATGATTTATTAGTTGATTTACAAAATGAAATAGATACTTTTGCTCCAGATGTAATTTTTTGGAGTGCTATTAGTTCTCATATTCACTCAGAGGGAGAATATGTAAATATCCAATATGGTTATGATTTATTAATTAATATTTCACATAATGCGAAGCTCATAACAGGAGGAATCCAAGCTACTGCAGAGCCGAACAAAATTCTTGAACTTTTTCCCCAAATTGACATATTAATCAGAGGAGAGTCAGAATTCGTTTTGTTGGAATTACTAAAAGATATTTCTAACTTTCAGTCAGTCAATGGAATTTCTTATAAAAGAGATGGATCTTTAATCTGCAATCCTCCTCAGGAAATAATAAGCGATCTTGATGTTTTAGAGCCCTACGACTATTCTTTGTTTACTCCGAATGTTCTCTTAAGACCATACAATGGAAAAGTATATAAAACTGTCGATTATGAGTTATCCAGAGGGTGTCCTTATTCATGTGCATATTGCGTAGAAACTGTTATTCAGAAGTATTATTCTTTAGAGTCAAATAAGGGGGTTTTAAAAAATCCTAAGAGATACCTCAGAAACAAAAGTGCAAAAAGAATCTTTTTTGAGTTAAAGACTTTATCAGAGAAACATGGTGTGGAGTTTATAAGAGCCCAAGATACAAATTTTTTGACTATTAATAGAAAAGTGTTAAATGAACTAGCGTCATTAATTCAAGAATCAGATCTGAAAATATTCTTCTACATTGAAACAAGACCAGAAAATATTAATTCGGAAAAAGTAGTGGAACTCTTGAAAAAACTTAAAGTTGACGGCGTGGCTATGGGAATTGAATCTGGAATAGAATCTTTTAGAGAAGAAGAGTTAAATAGATTTGTTAAACAGGAAAAAATTATTAGAGCATTTAAAATGTTGAAAGATGCAGGAATAAGAAGAACTTCCTATAATATTTTAGGGCTTCCTGGTGAAACTCAGGAAATGCTTCATAGCTCTATCAAACTTAATGCAGAAATCAAGCCAGATAATATATCAACTTCTTATTTCTCTCCATACATAGGAACCCCTTTGTTTGACAAGCTTAATGAAACCACAAAATTCAATTATATTTATGACTTAGATGATGGTCTTAGATATCTTACCCCGCAAACTACAGATTTATCAGCTAGTTTGGTTGAGTTCTACAGAAAGAACTTCAAGTCTTTGGTAGAGAATGGCATTGAAAATATAGATATAAACTAGTAAGAGAATTTTTTCAACTTGATTAAGGAAAAACTAATTTTGGGAACATGGCCGCTTAGTGGAGATTATGGCCATATTCCTATGTCTGAAATTTCAAAGGTTTTTAATTATTGGCATAATAGCGGTTTTCGACGCTATGACACTTCACCCGCCTATTCAAATGGTTACTCGGAGTTCTGTCTGGGGAATTTTTTTGATGGAGACAGTTCAATAATCTTTGACACAAAAGTTGGTTATGTACCTTTTAAAGGAGTGAAAAATTTTTCAGAACATTGGATTGAAACATCGATTAATGAATCTCTGACTAGACTAAGAGCCACAAAATTAGGCACCTTATATCTGCACAATCCTAGAATTGAAGAGAGTGAAGTTGAGACTCTCAGTAAATTTATAAAATCAGATTATATTGAAAAAACTGGCATTAGTTTAGCTGATGGATTTAACTATCCTAAGCAGTTGGGAAATTTTGAAGTTGTTCAGGCAGATTTTAATTTACTGAGGAAAAATGATATTTTTAAATCAAACATAGAAAAATATACCAAAGTTGCAAGATCTATTTTAGCAAGTGGAATTCTTACAGAAAAATTTGGGAATTTGAGAACCTATGAAAATTCTGATCATAGATCTTTCTGGTTGAAAGGAAAAAAACTCGACTCAATTTATCAGCAATATAGTCAAATAAAAAAAAATTTCCCAAATGAATCTATTTCTTCTCTTGCTAGAAGATATGTGATTTTTAATAAAAATGTTGATAATGTAGTTGTAGGTTTAAAATCAAAAAAACATATCGATGATTTATTGAGGGATATAGAGATGGGGCCTCTAAAAGAAGACCAAGTTGAAAAGATTGATGAGATGAGGTCAAAAAATTTCTTTATTCTTAAAGATTTTATTCCCTATTAATGACTATTTTAGTTACAGGAGCATCAGGATTTATTGGGAGCGAGTTTCTTAATAGTTTTTCTTTGACTAAAGAAAGAATTATTACTGTCTCAAAGAGCTCATCTGTTAATAGAAAAGATCATTTCAAAATTGATCTTACAAATATAGAGGAGGTAAAAAATTTAATTCAATCTTTTGATTTTAAGTTTATCTATCATTTTGCCGGCTATGTCTCTCCTGATAAAAATGAGAAAAATAAAGAAAAATCATATGAAATTAACTTTAAGTCTGTTTCTAACTTAATAGAAAATATTGAACAAAAAACAAATTTCATATTTACTTCTACCGATAAGGTATATATCGATGAAGAGCAATCACCTCATGAAAGATCTAAAAAACAACCTATAAGTTATTATGGAAAAATGAAACTTTTGGCTGAGGATTTTATAAAAAACAATACAAATAACTACACCATTCTCAGGCTTCCTATAGTGCATTCAACAGGAAGTCATTTATCATCCTCTTATATCGATAAAACAATTATTGATGTTAAAAATAAAATAAATGTGAATGTTTTCAATGATGTCAGTAGGTCCTTCTTGTTAGTAAGTGAATTATCTAAAGTTTTCGAAAGATCTTATAAAAAGCCATTTTGTGGGACTTTTAATGTTGGTTCAAACTGTTATTCTTATTATAATAGGCTCAAGTTCATGAGTAATATGTTATCTCTTGATATGGATTTAATTCACCCTGTCGAGTCAAAGGGCATAAATCCAAGAATACAGTGTTTGTCTACAAATAAAATCAAACAACGTATAGGATTAAGTTTTTCATAGGAGGTTTAGTGGAATATCCTTTTTATTTTTATGCTGCAGTTTTAGAATCAAATAACAAACCCTTATCAATAAAAAAAATTAAATTTCCAGGTCCATTAAAACCAGGTCAAATATTGGTCAAGTTATTCTATAGTGGAATCTGTGGAAAGCAAATAGAAGAAATAAAAGGCCTTGGTGGAGATGATCCTTATTTGCCACACTTATTAGGGCATGAAGCAACTGCAATTGTTTTAGACAAGTCTGCTGAGGTATCAAAAGTTAATGTTGGAGACACAGTTGTTCTTCATTGGATGAAAGGTGATGGACTGCAGTCAGAGGTGCCAGATTATTTTTGTGCCGAAACTGGCATCAAAATTAATGCAGGATGGGTAACAACATTTAATGATCATGCAGTAGTTTCTGAAAATAGGGTTACTAAAATTTCAGGCAAATCTGATTTAATGCCAACGGCATTATTCGGGTGCGCTGCGACCACTGGACCAGGAGTTGTTTTTAACCAGATGAATATCTCTGATGAAACATCAGTCGCTGTAGTGGGAGTTGGAGGAGTCGGTCTTTTTGTTATTCAGGCTCTAGCGTTGAAAAAACCTAAAAATATTGTAGCAATTGATATTAATGATAAAGCATTAACTCTTGCAAAAAAAATGGGTGCTACAAACATTTTTAATTCTTCTAATACTGATTTCACAAAGAAAATAAATGACATTAAAGGATCTGGATTTGATTATGTTCTTACTGTTACAGGAGACAAGGAGGCCATTGAAAGTTCAATTGAACTAGCTTCTGTGCCGGGTCAAGTAATAATAATTGGAGTACCGCCAAAGGATTCTAAGATTAAGGTTGATCCATGGAAAATTATGCACTTAAGAAATATTTCTGGATCACTTGGTGGAAGTATTAATCCATCAACAGATATTCCAGAATATATTAATTTATATGAACAAGGAAAGCTGCCAATAGATACAGTGGTTACAAATGTATTCGATTTTAGAAATATTAACCAAGCTATAGAGTTATTCAACTCTGAGAATCATTCTGGACGAATCATGATTAAATTTAATCATGATTGATCTCTCAGGAAAAAAAGCTTTTGTATTTGGCGGATCAAGTGGCATCGGGGGTGCTATTAGTTCAAATTTAAATCTCTGTAATTGTGAAGTTTTGGTTATTGGAAGATCTAAAGAGAAATTTATTTCACTTCAAAAAAAAGCGTTCAACAAAAAAAATCTTTATTTTTATAATGTTGACCTTCTTAAAGAGACCAATTTAAATTACTGCTTGAATGAGATTCACCTAACATTCGGAACTCCAGATATCATTATTCATAATATTGGTGGAGCACTTGGGATAAAGAATCTTTATACTCCTTTTTCAGAGTGGACCGATCTAATTAGATTTAATTTTGGAGTGTCTGTTGATATAAATAATTTCTTTGTACCAAAATTAATTGACAAAGGCTGGGGAAGGGTCGTACATTTATCCTCTATATCTTCAAAGATTGGTGAGCCTAAATCTGATACATTTCAAGGTTCAATTCCATATGCTTCAGTAAAATCTATGCTTAATGCTTATTGCCAGGGACTATCAAGGGAAGTATCAAGCAAGGGGGTTTTGGTTAATGCAGTTTTGCCGGGCCCAGTTATTTCGGAGGGAAAATTTTGGCACAAGTTAAAGAAAAGCAACAATCAGTTATACAGAAAATATGTTGATCAATATGTATCAATCAATAGGCTTGCGTTACCTGAAGAAATAGCAAAATTAGTTATTTTCTTAGTATCAGATTTAAATACATATATGGCAGGTTCTCTTGTAAATATAGACGGTGGTAGATTCAGCTAAGGCTATGAGAGTTGGAATCGATATTGATAACACCATCATAAATTATGAGAGCGCTTTTCTTTTATTGTCAGAGTTAATTGGCCTGAAAGTAAGTAATGATTCTAATGCAAAGGAATTAATAAAGAATAGCCTAAAAAGTAGATTTAAAGGGGAGAGTTTATGGAACTTTGCACAAGGTTTGGTATACGGCCCTTTGGCAAGGAATGCAAAACTATATCCGAATTGTTTTGATGTTATTACCTTCCTCAAGAAAAGTAAATCTAAGATTTTTCTTGTAAGTCATAAAACTATCAATCCTATCAATAAAAATTTATCTCATTTTGATCTTAGGGACATAACGATAAAATTTCTTCAACAAGAAAGAATAATTAATCAAATGGGCCCTATTTACAAGGAGAATATTTTTTTCTGTGACTCTATTGATGAAAAAGTTGAAAAAATTAATTCACTTAACCTCGACATCTTTATAGATGATCTGGAAGAGGTCTTAAATCACGTTAATTGGCCAAAGAAAACTTTCAGATTATTATTTGCAAATAATGTCAAAAATAAAATTATCAATGGCGACAGGCATTCTTTTGCATCAAACTGGAATGAAATAAAGGCGTTTTTTAATGGAAGAATATGATAAAAAATTAATCAAAACAATAGAGTATTTTGGTGGCATATTAGGTCGGGATATTGATGCCCCTAAACTTGCTGGATTAGGTGCAAATAGTAGAATTTACAAGATTGATAATGGAACTAATTTTTTTGCGCTTAAATTCTTTAGACAATCTGGTGAGAGTGACAACAGTCGTCTCAATCATGAGGTCATGGCTTTAAATTTTTTCTCTAAAAGGAATATTCATAATGTGCCAAAGCTATATGGAATCAGTAAAGAGTCTAATTGTAGTTTAAACGAATGGATATCTGGAGATTCTGCTGAATATTCAGTAAATTCAGGTATTGATCATCTTTCAGCCTTTTTATTAGAGATAAATGACGCATCATCTGATGATGACTTAAGAGAACATAAGAAGGCAATAGAAGCTTGCCTTAGTCCACAAGATATTATTCAGCAAATTAATAAAAGACTTGAAGTACATTTAGCTAATGATTGTATGGATAGCTCAATAAGGAATTTTCTAGATGGCGATATTCTTCCATTCTTTAATCAAAACTTGGAGACTATTAATTCTAAGTATATTCAGAATGGCATGAATATAGTTGATGAAATTCAATTATCAGAACAAATTCTTAGCCCAGTAGATTTTGGGTTTCACAATATCCTCATTAACAAGCATAATGCCCCTGTGTTTATAGATTTTGAATTCTTTGGTCGAGATGATCCTGTTAAGTTAATTTCGGACTTAATTTTGCATCCACATCCTAAAATGCAAATCAGCAATGATGATAAACTATCACTCAAAGAAGATTGTTTCAAAATATATAGAGACAAGGATATTGAGTTCCTTGAATTTAGATTTAACTCATTATTCAATTTATATTTAATGAGATGGATTATGATTATGATGAATATTTATGATGAAAATTACATGTTTAATGGCACTAGAGAAGAGCTGCTTGTTTTAAGAAAAAAGAAGATTACTGAAATTAAGAATTACTTTGAAAAAAATCAATTCTTTCTAAGAAAATTTATTCAAAAAAATATAAATGGATAAAAGGTCAATCGATCTCAGACTTCTTGTAATAGAAGCTCTTAAATTTTCCAGAAAAGGGCACATTGGGTCTGCTTTTTCCTTGATTGAAATTTTAAGAAGTCTATATGACAATGTTTTAAACTACGATGTTAAAGACCCTAAAAACAAGGCAAGGGACAGACTTATCCTAAGTCCTGGCCATGGTTCATTAGCTCTTTATGCAATATTGACTGATAAGGGTTTTATTGATCTAAATGATTTACGAGAATTTTGTAGTTTTGAAGGCATCCTTGGAGGGTGTATTGAGTCTAATGTTAATGGTATAGAGGCCACAACAGGCTCACTGGGCCATGGATTGGCCATAGGAACAGGCATGGCTATTTCTTCGAAAATTAGAAATGATCAAAACCATATTTTTGTTATAGTAGGGGATGGAGAGCTTGGAGAGGGTTCTAATTGGGAGTCATTGCTTTGCATTAATAAACACAAATTATCTAACCTAACAGTGATTGTAGATAATAATAAGGTTCAATGCTCTGGCAGAACTTCAGAATTGACTAACCTTTCAAATCTAGATAAAAAATTTGAGAGTTTTGGTTTCGAATGCTTATCTATAGATGGGCATAACGTTGATGCACTAAATAAGGCTTTTAAATACTCTAAAAATTCTTTAAGAAATAATGTAGTTATCTGTAATACTGTTATGTCCTATGGAGTTGATTTTGCTGAAGATAGTGCTGAGTGGCATTGGAAAGGAAAAATCGATGATGTTTTACTTGAAAAAATTCAGGAATCGATTCTTCAACGTATATGTTAAATACAATATTAGAGCAACTCTACAAATACGCAAAGATAGATAAGAGAATAGTTTTTATAGGCACTGACAACGCTCCAGGTATGCTTAACGAAATGAAGGAATCTCTTCCAAATCAATTTTTTATGGAGGGTGCTAGTGAGCAAAACATCATTGGTATGGCCTCTGGCATGGCTGCAGACGGACTAATTCCATATGTGTTTAATCATGCCACTTTTAACACTAGGAGAGTGTACGAACAGGTATTAGTAGATTGTGCCCTACAAAATCGTCATATAAGAATAATCGGGATTGGTGGTGGAGTTGCAACTTGCCATTTAGGTCCGACACATACCTCAATTGAGGATATTGGGTTAATGAGGTTAATTCCAAGAATGACAGTTTTATCCGCTTCTGATAAGAAGCAATTGACAGAGATTTTCCCACAGACAATCAACTATCCTGGGAGTATATACATAAGAATTGGTAAATACGGTTTACCGAATCTTGATTCGGCATGTAAAGCTGAAATAAAATTACCTCAGATATACACTGGCAATACAGATAAAGTTTATGAAAAGATTTTAGTTCTCTCTCATGGAGCAATATTTAGAAGAGTATATGAATCTGTCCAAAGATTAAATAACGAGTATGAAAATCGTTTTATTCTCCTAAATATTCATACTATTAAACCTCTAAATAATAAGTATCTTAAACCACTTTTAGAATCAGCACTTGGTGTAATGATTATTGAGGAACATATATTAACTGGTGGATTATCTTCAGCTATAGGTGAACTTTTGATTTCAAAAAATGTCTCTCTAAAAAATGTAAAAAGTATTTCACTAGGAAACGATAACTATATCCATAATTTTGGAAAGCAAGAAGAAATATGGGATAAGCATTATTTATCAGTTCAATCAATCTACGAAGCTGGAAGTAAGTTAATTCAAGATGGCCAAAAAGAGAATTTATAAAGTTGTTAAGTTGCTCTTAGCGCTCCCCTTTGTTTTTCCAATTATTGTTAGCTCATTATTGATTTCGCCTTTCTTGAGAATTAGATTTGGAAGATTTGTTAATTGTTCACGTATAGGTCATATTGTGGCGGACTCAGCTCTTATGAAGATAGATATAGATAATTGCAATAAGAGGACTATTACTTTTTTTTTTCTTGACTCCAAGGTTTGCAATCTTTTCTGGGAAAAAGTTCTTTATAGAAATTTTTTAATACATAGTTCTGTATATTATTTATTTTTCTGGGCCTCAAAACTACCTTTTTGTAATTCATTGATAATTGAACCCGCTATGGTTAAATGCGGCTCAAGAGATATAGGAGGAGACATTTATAGAGCAAAAGGCAATATTTTTGACTTTAGTGAGGAAGAGAATAAATTGGGGCATCAATGGCTCAATAAAAAGTTTGGAAAAAAAAATTTAAAGTTTGTATGTTTGCTTGTTAGGGATGATGCTTACCTAAAGAATCATCGTAATCACTTGTCTACAGATGCAGAAATATATAAACATTCATATAGAGATACAGAAATAAGTACCTATACAGATGCTATCAATTGCATTATTAAAAAAGACATTGCAGTAATAAGAATGGGTCAAATAGCAAATAAAAAAATGAATATATCCCATCCATTATTTCTTGACTATCCTTTTGACAGGTCTGCTAATGATTTTCTCGATATTTGGCTTATGGCTAATTGCAGTCTTACAATAAGCTCTTCTTCTGGTTTGGATATAGTTTCTGAAATATATAAAGTGCCAACAATCTTTATTAATGCTGTCCCGCTCTCTCTTTTATATTCTTACAGAAAGATGTTATGGTCTTCTAAGATACTTCTTTGGAAAAACAATAGAAAAAATCTATCCCTTGAAGAGGCTTTCAAGTACGGTTATCTATCTACTTTCGATTATGATAAGATGGGTATTTTAAATAAGGATTTAACATCTAAAGAAATTACTAGGGTCGTAAAAGAGGGTTTAAAGATCTTTATAGACAAAGACCCATTTGTCGAAGAAATTTTGAGAAAGAAAACTGCTGACTTCTTTAGGGTCGCAAAAAAACTAGAGGGATTTTCCAAAGAACATTGCTTTATCAACCCAGATGCATATATCGATTCAAACATGCATAAAATATACTGCGAACATTGAAGAACCAATTTTCATATATCAAGAAAACTTTATTACTTCTTCCGAGGCAAGATGTACCAAAAATCATTGGTATTTTTTTTCTATTATTAACTTCAATTGCTTTTGAAGTTGGAACTGTCGCTACAATAATACCGATATTAAACTCATTTTTTGGTAAGAGTGAATTAGTGTTAATTAATATAAGTTTCCAATTAACAGAGCTAATAGTTTTTTTAATAGTATTTTTCACACTGAAGTACGCAACCCTCTTTGCATCAGTTTATTTTCAATCAAAGTATATTTTCAATCTGCAAAGAGTTTTATCAATGATGATCTTTCAGCAATATATCAAACAAGAGATTGGCGATGAAAGAGTAAATTCCTCAATAATGATTAGAAATATCGTAACAGAAGTAAACCAGTTTGTTTCAGGGGCAGTTCTACCAGTAATTCTTTTAGCAACTGAACTTGGAGTTGCTTTATTTATTTCGTTTTTTGTAGTTTACATGCTTCCAAGCCATAGCTGGATTATTTTTCTTGTACTTGGTTTTTCATCCTACATGTATATGAGATATAGCAAGAAAAAGGTTGTTGGTTATGGGCTTGTTAGGCAAATGATGGAGGCTGAAAGAATAAAAATAATACAAGAGGCATTTAATTCTTTTAGGGAAATAAAAATATATCAAAAAGAAAACCTACATCTTTTGAATTATGAAAAATCTAATTCAGAATCGGCTGAGGCTAGTAGACATACATACAACTATATGAATAGTGCAAAAATTTGGTTAGAAATGAGTATTTTACTAGCGCTAATATATTTAGTTTACACATGGACTGATGGCATGGAAGTCCATGAAGTCATATCAATTTTTTCAGTAATTGTTATGGCATCATTCAGATTGTTACCCTCTGCTTCTAGAATCATAACTCAAAATCAAACTTTTCAATATAACTTTCCCACAATTGATGTTTTAACTGACTTAAAGATTCATAAAATTAATGACAGTATTAGACGTCAAAATTTTTCATTTGAGTATGATTTGGATATTTATGATTTGGAATTTAGATACAAAGATCAAATAATTTTTTCAGGTCTTAGTTTTCACATTCAAAAGGGAGACAAGATTTTAATTAAAGGAAAAAGCGGTACAGGAAAATCAACCTTAATTGATATAGTTCTTGGATTTAGAAAACCATACAAAGGTAAAGTTACTTCAAAAAATAAAGATATATTTGATTATAGAGATTCTTGGTGGAGGCGCATATCCTACATACCCCAAGAACCATCTTTATTTGATGATACTATATTGTCGAATATTAGGTTTGATTCAGAAGAAAAGAAATTGAATAAACCCCTATTAGCTAGAGCTATAAAGGTGTCTGGCCTGGATTTTTTCTTTAATAATGGTTCGTTCAATCTTGATACTCTCATTAACGAAAGAGGCTCAAGACTTTCTGGGGGTCAAAAGCAAAGAATAGTTTTGGCTAGGGCTATTTATAAAAATCCTAAACTTCTTATTATGGATGAATCTACTAGTGCCCTTGATGAGCAAAGCGAATTACAGATTTACGATAATATTTGTAGAGAATTTCCCGATATGACTGTTCTTGCCATTTCGCATAGAAAAAGCATTGCTTCAAAATTTAATAAAATAATTAATCTAGATGATTATGTTAGATGACGTTAAGTTTTTATCAATTATTGTCACATATAATAGGTGGGAAAGTCTTGAAAAATCTTTCTCAGCACTAACCAAACAGAGTTATAAAAACCTTGATATTGTTGTCGTAAACAACGGTTCAAATTACGATGTTAAAAAAAAATTGAAGAAATTTTTTCCAGGTGTGGCCAATTATTCCGTCATTAATTTTCCAGTGAACATATTTGATCTTGATAATTTATGGGTGTTGTATAAGTTTGTTTATAACTCTGCAATTTACAACAGACAATATGATTATGCTTTTATTCAATCAGATGATGATTTTTTAGATAAAGATTTTTATAGCCACATATATGAATCAGTAATAAAAAATAGCTCTCCTGGTGCATTGATAGGCGTACCATTTGATTATTATTATGAATCTGAGAAAGTTGTAAATATTAATCATCCCAAAATAGACAAACTCAAGGAATATTATTCTGGCTTTGACTATGTAAGTCAATTTATGTCATCCTATGAGAAAGATGGACTTAACAATCCTGGATTTTCATATGTCCTCAGGAAGGATATTCTTATAGAGTCAAATGGATTTGCTGGAGGCACTTCTTCATTTGAACTTCATCAGATTTTATCTGTCTTACCTTTCGTTGATGTAGTTATTTCAAAAGAGGCCAAGATGTATTGGGGGAGGCATGATAGCCAAACCCACCTAGAGTTAAATAATAATTGTTTTAATGAAACTAATGAGTTTAAGAAGTTAATAAGTTTATATAGAAAAAAATGGCTTAAAATTTTTGGCAACAAAACTACATTAATCTTTGATCATTACATGAGTTACTTAATTTTGGAAGAAAATTTAAAGAACTTACGCTGTGGCATAAAACAAAAATCAATAAAAACTATTTTATTTTCACTAATAAATTTATTTAATAATAAGTCATTCTGGAAAAAGATAATTCTCTTAATTCCAAAGAAGTTTATCAAATGGGTAAATGAGCTATTTAGAAGAAAATAATAAAGTTTTCGCTCTGGAAAAAATCACTGAGCCTGGAGGTCACAGAGGAGAGGCTAGGGCATATAGTATTAAGTTGATTTTATATGATCGCTTTATTTCTTTGTTAAGGGGGCTTGTGAGCTACCCTAAGGAAATTATAAAAAACTGGCCATATTTTATTGACTTGTTTAAACTGAAAAATACACAAAATTCTTCTAAATGTATCATTGTTGGCGGCGGCCCCTCATTAGAGATATTAAATATTCAGTCTTTAAAAAAATTCAAAAGAAATGGCGGTAAGATTATTGCAGTAAATTATTGGGCTGATAATATCTTTGCTAGTGAAATAATTCCTGATTTTATATCTATATCTGATCCATTAGTTTTGGCTGATGAGGCTTATGTTTTGCAAAAATTCAGCTCTTCTGAAGCGCGCAAATACATAAATAAGAATAACAAACTTCTCAATTACTTGATTAAAAACCCGAGTATCAAAATCTTAACCCCACTTAACTTTTGTAATCAATTTTCTTTAATATTACCGAAACATAAGCTAATTGGTTATGTTGATACTCAAATACCAGGCATATCTAGTGCTATCTCCCCCTTACTCCCTAGGGGCTACAAAGGTCTATCTTTTTATAAAGCTTTAGCGCTTTGTTGTTATTTTGGCTTTGAACGTATATACCTGATAGGGTTGGATAACTCATATATTAGAAATATTTACTCCAATAGATTAAACAAAGTACATGTTCGGGAGGAGCACTCAGGCGAGGATGATTTTATAGTTGATTTCTCTAAAGTTAGGGATGGAGTTGCAGGTTTTATTGACGATCAGTTATTAAATTTTTTGCATCTAAAATTATTCAAGAATTCAAAGTTTGGTTCGAGAATAGTTAATTTGGACCAATTTTCTTTAACTGACTTGTTTAAAAAAGTCGAAAACCCTAATCAATTTATTAATAATGAATAATATCTTGTTAACTGGAGCATCTGGGTTTCTAGGTAAGGCGATTTTAAGATATTTACTTTCGGAAACTCCATTTAGAGTTACTATTATTGTGAGAAACCCCAGAAAAATCAAAGAGGAATTTAAAAACAATCAAAAAATCAAGGTTATAAAGACTCAGGATTTGTTTGCGGAAGAACATTCCTGGTGGGTGTCAAATATAAAGGATATTTCTCATGTTATTCATTGTGCATGGTATGTCAATCAATCTGATTACTTGTATTCTTTTGAGAACTATAATTCTCTCCAGGGGACTTTGAAAATTGCTAATTTCTTATCAAATACATCTATAAAAAAATTTATTGGAATTGGCACTTGCTTTGAATATGACATTGAGGAAAGATACCTTTCAACTTCTACTGCTTTAAAGCCAGAAACTCCATACTCAGCATGCAAGGTAGCGGCATACATAGCTTTAAAATCTTTATTTAGGCAGAAGAAAATTGATTTTAATTGGGCACGAGTTTTTTTCTTATATGGTGATGGAGAAAGTAAGGAGAGACTTGTGCCTTACATTAAGAAATGTCTAAGAGAGAATGAGACGGCACTTCTAACAAGTGGGTTGCAAATTAGAGACTTTATAGAAGTTAATGAGGCCGCAAGACAGATTTGTGGTCTCATAGATTCTAGTGCAAAAGAAGAGGTTAACATTTGTAGCGGGATTGGAGTGACCGTTAAAGATTTTGTAAAATCTTTTGTTAAAAATGATAACCAGTTAAAGCTTCTAAAGTTCGGTGCAAAAGAGAATAAACACTTTGATCCTGATATTGTTGTAGGCGTCAAGGATGATTGATATTTGTATCTCACTTATAGTAAGGAACAATCCATCTTTAACTAATAGATGGCTTCACTTTATGGCAAGTAAAAAATTTAATGGAGAGATTTTCATTGCTGATGGAAGTGATAAATCTCAAGAATCTATAGTAAATAAATACAATAAGAAGTTAAACATTGAATACGTCTTCTTTCCTTCAGGAGAGAATGAATCAAATTATATTGATCGAAAGTTATTTGCCATAAATAGGTGCTCAAAAAAATACCATATCTTTGCTGATAATGATGATTTTTTTTCAATACAAGGTATTTCTGAGTCAGAAAAAATGATGAATTTGGATCCTGAGATTGGTTGCTGTGGCGGTAGTGTTACTTTCTTTCAACAATACAAAACTCGAATTCTATCCAAATACCTTATTACCTCAAAGAAGAAGATAAAACCTTATTCTTCTTCATTGGCCAGTGAAAGAATTTGTAGTTTTTTTGAGAATGTTGATTCAAATTATGGCTATGCTCAAAATTATAGTTTGACAAGAGTTACCTTATTGAAAGAATTAATTTCAAATCACTCAGATTATTTATCACCTGACCCGCTAATCTTTGAGATGACATACAACTTATATCTTTTGTTGAAAGGAAAATCAATATTTCATAATAAAAATTTCTACTTTCGACAGGTTGGAACATCAACATTGACAAAGAGTCTAAATGAAGAAAAAGACAATTACTCAAGACTAAAAGACAGTCAATGGATAAATTATTTCAATCATTTTGTTAAGGAGATTAAGCCTAGTGAGTTAAGGAATGTGAATTTAACAATGCATGTATGGATGAATAAACAGAAATACATCCAAAGGAATAGTTTCTATAATTTTTTAAAAAGATCCCCCTTGCTTGTAGATTTGGTTGCTTTACTTAGATTGGTTTCTGGTTACATAAATGGCAGATATTCTAGAATTTTATTTAAACCCCAAGAAATATACAAATATATTTCAAAAGATGTATGAAAGTTGGCTATGTACCTTATTCCTCCGATCTAAGCGCTCCAGGTGATTATAGGAGGTTTGTTTCATTCGCAAATAAACATAATATAAGTTTTGAAATAGCAGAATTTGAACAAGAATACGATGTACTAATTGTTACTGGCGCTGCAGATCTCTCTAAATGGATTGAATATAGAAATTTTGAAACTATTATTATTTTTGACCTGATTGATTCTTACTTAAATTATGATAATTTTTCATTTAATAATGTTCTTAGGCCTATAGCTAAATTTGTTGCAAGAAAGCATAAGAAACTATATTTTTCATATAATAAATTACTCATTAGATTTATTAAAAGATCGAATATAGTTGTTTGTGCCTCAGAATTTCAGTTAAATTTAATTAATAGATATACCTCTTACGCAAAGCTAATTCAAGATGATCATTCATCTGTAATTAGAAAAGTTAAAAGAAATTATGGAATAAAAAACTCAATTAAATTAGTATGGGAGGGCCTTCCTTCCAACATTTATCATCTGAAATACTTCTTGCCAGTTTTTAATAGATTGGCTAAAGAATATAATATTGAATTAAAAATTATTACAGACTCTTCCTATAAAGCATATGGAGGATTATTGAAGAAAGATACAAAAAAAATTATCAAAACATTCAATTTATGCAATATTACCTTCCGTGATTGGAGTCTTGAAACATTCTCTGAAGAGCTTATTGCATGTGATATTGCCATAGTTCCATTGTTGGTTAAAGATAAATTAGCTGAAGGTAAACCAAATAATAAAATTAGCCTTCTATATAGACATAAAATGCCGGTTCTGTATTCCGAAAATGCCGCAACTAAAAATATTTCTTGTAAAAAATTAAAAGAAGCTAGTTGTAAATCATTGGAGTCTTTCTACGTTAAACTAAAGTTATTAATATCTGATCAAGAAATAAGAAAGTTAAATGCTGAGTGCGGTTTCTCTTATTTTCAAAAAAAAATTATGAAGAGATTACCTGATCATGAATGGTTAGAGATATTTGAACAAATAAATGTTAAGTCAAAAACTCACAGTAATTATTGCAACAAAGAATGCTGAAGAAAATATTTTCAAGGCAGTTGAGAGCATACTCTCTCAGAGATATGTGCCAAAAGTTCTTATTATTGATTCTATGTCTAACGATAATACAATACCGATAGTTTCATCTTTTAATGATCAGCAAGTTAGCTATGTTAGTGAAATTGATGGAGGAATCTATGATGCATTCAACAAGGGCATTAGGTTAGTCACAACTCAATACTACATGATAATCGGATCAGATGATTGTCTTACAGATAATGCATCAGAGATTATTAAAAATAGTCTAGATGCCTTTAAAAAAGAAATAATATTTTTCTCTGTCGGACAAAGAAAAAAAGTAAGGCCATGGATGTCATTTCTTGGGGCTGGGAATATGGTGCCTGGGCATAGTTGTGGAATGATCATTGATAAATCTGTGCATGACAAAATTGGTTTCTACGATACTAATTTTAAAATCTCTGGTGATGCTTTATTCATCAAAGAAATATTTAGGAGGAGAATTTCCTGGGTTTTTGTTAAAAAACAAATAGGAAATTTCTCAAGTTCTGGAATTTCGAACACTAAAGTATTTGAAACTCTTGCAGAGAATTTTAGAGTTCAATTATTAACTGAAAAATTCAAATTTTTGCAATTTTTTTTATACCTCCTAAAGCTTGTTAAGAACTATAAAAAATTATAGAAGATGATGTCAATATTTCATTCAAGGATTTTCTTTTTCATATTAGTTGTGCTTTCTCTAGCCTCCATGAGATTATTAATTGCTCCAATGAACGCCGATTCAGGTGTTTTTTATTATGTAGGTCAATTGATATCTAATGGAGGAGTTCCTTACCTTGATGTTTGGGATCATAAAGGACCAATTTTGTATATTCTTAACTTCTTATTTGGATGGGTTGGCTATCCAGGACTCTTGGTTGCTGAAATCCTTCTATTATTTTCAGCAATTTATTTCTTATTTAAGAGCACAAACTTTTTTGAGAATGATTTTTTTTACATTGTTTTGATTAGTTTTGTCCTAAGTTATATGCATTTTTCTGAGTTTGGGAATTACACTGAAACATGGTCAATAATATTTCAGATAGTTGCCTACTCGATAATTTTTAGAAAGATGTCTTTTGGGATTCGATATAGTAACCAGGATCTAATATTTCTTGGTGCTTTATCTGCCATTATTTTTCTTATTCGACCAAATAATGTTATTGGAGTTGTGTTTGCTATCTACCTTTCAGGCGCTTTAAATAAAGTTAAGAACCTTTTACTTTTAATTTTTGGATTTTTGATAGTGGGGATTCCTATATCCGTTTGGTTAATTTCTAATGAGGCCTTTTACGCCTTTATTGATCAATATTTTTTATATAATTTTTTATATTCAACAGAATCTACCACTATCAAAGATGCCTTGATATTGCCTGCTGAGCAACTTTTAAAAACACCTATTTTTCAAATTCTATTATTGTCACTATCTTTGCTTATTCTGCTTCAGAATAAAGAGATACAAAAGGTAAACGTATTAAAATTTTTCATTGTCATTTTTATAATTGATCTATTATTTTCTCATTTGAGTATGAGGCCATATCTTCATTACAATATCACATATCTTCCATCGATGTTGATCGTTGTAATCACTCTTTTAAGAGTTTTAGATAAAGAATTAAATATATCTAGTGTGTTTAAAAAAAATTTAGCAGTCGTTTTGATATCTCTTCCATCTTTGGCCTATACTTCATGGGTTTTGGCTAGGGATACCAAAATTTCTTATAATCAGATTTCCTATACCAATACAAAATCAGGCGCCTGGAAAATTTCGAAAGAAATTAATAAACAAATTGCTAGTGGAGAGAGTATTTATGTCTATGGTTTTGGTGGAACAAGATTCTTAAATTATTTAAATATAAGAAGTTCAAATAAATACACATATAACTATCCCTTCTATAGAAAAGAATATATAAGTAATGATAAGGCGGATAAACTTATAAATGAAATATTTGCTAAAAACAAATATATTCTTGATGTTTCAGGTTCATTATGTAGCAAGGCTGAGAAAACTTCTTTTGATGTTAGTTTTTGTTCTCAGCTCAAGGAAAAGTACAAATTAGTAATGAATTCATCACCAGTAGTTGATCTCTATACCGGAATGCCAGTATTGCTTTGGAAATTAAAGATATAAATGTGCGGCATTGCAGGAATATTTTCTAAGAATTTTAATCATCTAAATTCTATTCATAAACTTATCGGAGAAATAAGGCATCGTGGACCTGATGCAGAGGAAATTATTATTGATAAAGAATCATCGTTTGCTTTTGCTCATACAAGATTAGCAATCATAGATTTATCGCAAGGGGCTAACCAACCAATGTTTTCTAAATGCAAAAATTTTTGCATTATTTTTAATGGCGAGATTTATAACTATCTCGAATTAAGAAAGAAATTAAATCAATATCAAATTCAATGGAGAACTAATTCAGATACAGAGGTCCTCCTTCAATCTATTATTTTTCTGGGTCTAGAGAGGACTCTTGCAACAATTAATGGAATGTTCGCCTTTGCTTTTGTCGATAAAAGGAATCAAGTGGCATTTGTATGTAGAGACTATTCGGGAGAAAAACCACTGTATTATGGAAACAATAGTGGAACTTTTGTTTTTTCTTCTTCTTTAAATTCTTTTAAAAAAATTTCAATTTTTAAGACAGAAATCAATCATGATAGCCTTGCAGCATATCTCAATCTGGGTTATGTACCAAGTCCATTATCAATTTACGATGGGGTAAGTAAGCTTGAATCAGGATGTTATTTAAGAATAGATCTCAAAAGTCAAAAAGTTTCATCACCAATTAGTTATAAATCTTCTATCAATGATAAATATGATTTTGACTATAGCTCAACTGAGTCTATTCTAAGACATTTCGACTCTGAACTTGAGAAATCTATTAAGTTACGCTTAAGGTCAGATGTTCCAGTTGGGTTAATGTTATCAGGGGGGCTAGATTCATCTCTAATCGCCTCAAAAGCATCTATTGTTTCCTCAAATCAAATAAGTGGATTTACTATTGGCTCTGAGGATATTCATCATAATGAGATTGGGCAGGCTAAGAAAATTGCCGAGTATTTAGGTTTAGAACATCATTCTCTTATTCTCTCAGATAGAGAGATTCAAACGCTTGTTCCTTTGATGTCCAATATTTATGACGAGCCATTTTCAGACTCCTCTCAGATATCCACTACAGCAGTGTCTCAATTTATTAGCTCCTATGGGATAAAGGTTTGTCTTACAGGTGATGCTGGAGACGAACTTTTCTGCGGATACAATAGGTACAATTCGGGCCTAAGAGCATGGAAAAATTTAAGAAAAATAAAGCCTTTTTCAAATATTTTTTTGAACCATGTAGGGTTTATTTATAAACTTCTAGAAAAATTTGATTTGTCTGGTATTGTCAGAACTCCAAATATGTTGAGTAAAATTCAAAAGCTCAAGAGATTGAGGAATATAAGTACTCTAAGTGAGTACTATTCAAACATAATAAAGATCGATGATTTTGCTTATAAATACATAAACAAAGAAATTACGTTTGAACCATCTAAAGATGTCGAATTGGCTATTGAGAGTACTAAGGATATGATGTTAATGGATTTCTATGGCTACATGCAAGATGATATCCTTTGTAAGGTCGATAGAGCATCTATGTTTTTTGGAGTTGAATCTAGGTCGCCTTTTCTTGATCCGGGTCTAATTTCTTTATCATTTAACATGCCAGAAAAGAGAGTTTGCAATCAAATAAAAGATAAAATTTTAATAAGAAAACTATTAGCAAATAGCCTGCCTGAATCTTTGATTTCAAAACAAAAAAGAGGTTTCTCAGTGCCAATTGATTTATGGCTAAGATCAGATCTTAGAGATTGGGCTGAGAATCTTCTTCAAGAAGATTCGATTTCGAAAACTGGCTTATTAAATTTTGAAGAAGTTGAAAAAATTTGGAAAAATTTTCTCAAAGGTAAAGTTTTGTCAGACCGAATATGGAACTTACTAATGCTTCAAGATTGGGCTTTAAAGAATGCAAATGAATAGCTATCTTCTTATTTATTCTTTTATAGGTATAGTCTCATTTGTATCTTCTTTGAACAACAAAGAAGTTTTTAACAGACTTGGCATGTTTGTAATTTACTCTGTATTATTTTTATTTATTGGTCTTAAATATAATGTTGGTGCAGATTATCATAACTATGAGCTTTATTATCAGGCGACCAAGCATGCAAATATAAACCAAATATTTGATTTCACTGAACCAGGGTATAGTTTAATAATGTTTTTATTGTCAAAACTGGGCCTCTCTTTCCTAGAATTTAACTTGTTTTTATCTTTTCTTTTTATTCATGCATTAAGAAAATTTTCAGAGATTATTGAAGCCAAATCTATATTTTTAATTTTTGCCTTTCCATATTTAATCATGGTTGTATATTTGGGCTATTTTAGACAAGCGTTTGCGATATCTATTTTAATCTATGCAATATATCTATATTATAAAGAAGAAAAAATTGCTTCAAACCTTGCTCTATTCACAGCCCCTCTTGTTCACTATAGTGCATTTTTTTTCGCATTTTTAATTTTCACTTCAAAATTTAAATTAAATTTTTTAAAAGTAATTTCACTTATATTTGGTGTATTTGTTATCGCCATAATTTACAATGATATCCTGTGGAATTATTTCGATATGTACATTACAAAAGACAATTTTATTTCACCGGGGGCATTCTATAGAGTTCCTATTTTATCTGTTTCATCAATTATATTTTTCTACTCCAGGAGGGCTTTTCTTCAAAATTACCCTGCTATTTATAGATTCTTATTCTTTGTCTCTGTTCTAAATATATTGGGACTAATTTTACTTTTTCTTATGCCGGAATTATCAACTATGATAGACAGATTATTATTGTATTCATTGCCGGCATTCTGTTTAATATGTTCGAGTTTTATTAACTTCTATAAAGATAATAAATTTATTTATGCCAGTTTAGCCCTATCCGCTTTTATTTTTAATTATCTATACGTATATTTGTGGACATCAACCAGTTTTCATGCACCTTATTGGGTTCCATATCAAGTCCACCTAAATTAGATGAAAATTGTTTTATTTGCAAACACAGACTGGTATTTATACAACTTCAGATTACCACTTATTAAAAGTCTTATTTCTCAAGGAAATCAAGTTGTAGTAATTGCCCCAGAGGGTTATTACTCAAAAAAAATTGAAAATGAAGGCATAAAAGTTGTATGTTTGCGTTTTAAGCGTACACAAACTAATATTTTTAATGAACTTGGCCTTGTATTAGAACTAGTGAGAATTTTTTTTAAGATAAAGCCAGATCTAATCCATGTATTTACATTGAGAGTAGTTTTTCATGCTGCGGTAGCTGCTTTACTGACAAGGTCAAAATTAATAGCTAGCATAACTGGATTAGGCTCTTCCTTCATCAGCAAAAAACCATTAAGTCTTTTAATTAGGTTTATATCTATGATTTTATTTTCAATTCTTTTTTCTTCTAAAAATAGAAAAATTATTACTCAAAATAAGGATGACTGTAAAATTATTCTAAAATATACAATAGTACCCAAGAGTAATATAGCTATTATTAGAGGATCCGGTGTAGATAGGAAATTCTTTAAAGCAAAGCTATGTCAGGAGTTAAATCCAACTAGTTATAAAATACTTATGGTATCAAGAATTCTTAAAGACAAAGGGGTCATTGATTTTGTAAAGTCTTCATCTTATTTTGTAGGTCAAAAAAATGTAAGCTTTTTCCATGTGGGAGGTTTTGATTATGGAAATCCTGAATCTTTAACAAAAGAACTCCTTGATAAATTTAAAAAATATAGCAATGTAACTTTTATTGGCCACCGGGATAATGTTCAAAATATAATGTTAGAGTCAACAGTGTTAGTTTTACCTAGTCTTCGTGAAGGTTTTCCAAAAACCATAATGGAGGCAATGTCTTGCAAGCTTCCTGTCATCACATATGATTCAACAGGTTGTAGAGATTCTATTCTGCATGGGAAAAATGGATTCATTATTCCAAAATCAAGGCCAGACCTGATAGCAAAGTACTTAAAGATTATTCTAAGAAATACGGAAATAAGAAAAAGAATGTCAAAAAGTGCATACTTTTACTCAAAGAATAACTATAGAGCAGATCTGATAGACAAGTTAACTATAAACCTCTATAAAAAAATGATAGCAGATGTCAAATCTTAGTATTTATTTGATTATTTTTTTATCAAGTTTTCTGTCATTAATAATCTTTAAAGTTTTATCTCATAGAGTTGCACTTATAGATGTACCTAATTCTAGAAAAAAACACCAAGGCCAAATACCTTTAGTCGGTGGAATTTCAATATTTTTTGGAATGACAGCAAGTTTGATTCTGTTTTTTGGCGTTACTGATGAAGTCCTTCTTATGATTTCAGCGATGTTGATTTTAGTTATTACTGGAGTTCAAGACGACAGAAAATATTTATCAGTCAGGAAAAGAATTATGATGCAGCTTTTAATTGTTTTTTTAATTTGGTTCGAAACTGATATATCTCTTACAAACTTAGGGAATCTCCTATCGTTTGGAGATATTATTTTTCCCTTATGGTTTAGTTTAATATTCACATCTATATCAATAATTGGTCTAATTAATGCAATAAACATGATTGATG
>Ga0181572_10000146_pt1 | contig 44650 bp, 50 predicted proteins | sample 101ome_26_FD_133004 | JGI IMG/M metagenome (GOLD analysis project Ga0181572, IMG submission 133004) | Coastal salt marsh microbial communities from the Groves Creek Marsh, Skidaway Island, Georgia - 101408AT metaG (megahit assembly) | ecosystem: Environmental > Aquatic > Marine > Intertidal... | reverse complement strand
TGCGCTACTTCATTCCAAACTTGTAATAAGGCTTGTTGTACACTTGCACTTTCGGGGTAAGCAGTCTTGTTTTGTATTTCTTTAATTCTTTCTGTTGTCATTTCTCTTTGGTGTTAAAGGTTTACTTAAATCTTAAACTTCCTTCTACTGATACAAAGTTATAAGCACATCTATCACATGCATATTCATCATGTGACATTTGTACAAGAGTTGATTCTGTACAGTTTGGACACAGTGTGTCAGTTTTATAGACAGGATATTCCTGTGGTACATTAAGTGGTTCTTGCTCTAACATTTCCATGAAGAGCTCTTTCATTCTTCCCATTATTCTAAAGGATTATAATATTTAATTTTACTTTCATCAAATCCTTTTAGAGCATTCTTTACCCAATACTCATCTTGTGTTCCTTTATAACAAAGGATATGACAAGTAGCTGTCTCTGTAGGATTCAATCTTAACAAACGACCAATACGTTGTGCCGTCTTTCTCTCATTACCATACGCATGCATGATAATTCCCTGCTTAAGATTAGGTATTGTAACACCTTCACTAAGCTGAAGTACACAAGACATCTTATCTATGCGTCCGTCACTGAATAGTTTGAAGTTTTCTTCAGAGTTAGGATTGTTAGAATGATAGGAATGTCTACAGATTCTATCGGCTTGATCTTGTGTGTTTGCAAATACAATACATTTAGAGCTAACATTGGATAGAATAGATTTGACATATGTTTCTTTAGTTGTGTAATCCATCAAAGCTCTCATCCTCATTATAGAAGCAAACTGCTGTTGTTTCGGTGTATTAGCTTCAGCCATACGTGAATTACAATAAGCATAGTCTCTATATTCAGAGGTGTACCAAAAGCCACCACTCTTATTTTTCTTTTTATAAGTTGGTGTCTTTGCAAGTTCAAGCATATGAACTACAATCTTGTAGTCATTCAGAATGTTGTTATCTGTTGCATCATCTACAGAGAACTCATATTTAATAGGACAGTATTTTTCTACCATTCTATATTTCTCTGTTCCTTTACGTGCTGGAGGTGTACCAGTGAGGCCAAGGATCTTACCTGCATATGCAGATAAAAATGGTTCATGACTCTCTAGTAAACTATGACACTCATCTAAATAAACAATCTGATACTCCATAGGATTATGCTTATTGATAGATAAGTAAGTTGTAAAGGTAAAGTGTGGTTGTAAGTGTTCCAGGTTCATCTTCTCAAGCTCTGTTAACCAGGCTTCTTTGATAGATACTTTTGGTATTACAACCAATGCTTTTATAAACGGATCATAATTCTTTTGAAAATGTTGGATTGCAATTCTTGTCTTACCAACACCCATAGATATACCTAATCCACAGCGATTATGTTGTGATGCTATATCTAAAGCATCTTTTTGTACTAACTCACGGTGCGTCATAGAATAATTTTTTTAATTCTTCTTTTTCTATTATTTCTTTCAAGTATATAGAGTAGTTATTAGCTTCCGCATAGGATGCATCTAACGCTGCAAAGTAATCTTTTTTATTATTAATCTTGCTTAGATATCTGCACTGATAGAAAGCATAGTCATATAAACTTTCTTGCCAGCTATGATAATAAGCGTGATTAAGTTGTGTGCCCTTAGCTGTTCTAATTCTTGATCTAGCTTGTTTCATACCAAAAAGATTATGATTCTCTTTGAATACGGTACTGGTCCAATGACCGGTTTCCAATATTGATTGTGCTAACACAATTTCAGGATGCTTAATTCCAAGCTCTTTAATCATAGAAACTAAAGCTTCTTTTGAAAAGGGTTCTTTTTCTTCTCTAACTACATGCATTGACCCTTCAAGTTCTACATACTTAGTTTCAGCTGTAGACTCACCAAATTTAAACGATATAGCTGCACCACTTATAAATATAAGCACTGCTCCTATGCTAATCTTGCGTATATATTTACTGCAAGATTCAAATCTTAATTCTTTTTTGTTGTACTTGTAAAACATTTTCTTTTTTTTTATGTGAAACATAGGTGCTCCCTACAGGGCTTGAACCTGTGACCTATCCGTTATGAGCGGAGTGCTCTGACCAACTGAGCTAAGAGAGCTAAGTAGCCGGAGTGGGACTTGAACCCACACGGGTATTACTACCCAACAGATTTTAAGTCTGTCATGTCTACCACTTCCATCATCCGGCCATCTAGTGACCCCACAAGGACTCGAACCTTGAACCTACAGCTTAGAAGGCTGTTGCTCTATCCAATTGAGCTATGAGGCCATAAATTATGGGCTAAATTAAATTCTCTTTTCTGAGAATCCTAACTCAATTGCTTCTTCAGGATGTTCTTCTATGTAAATATGACATTGTCTGCATACTGATAACCATGTATTTTCTTCTAAATAATATTTACCTCTACCTTTTTTGTGATGTACATCGGTAGATGATCTACTACAACCAGGTAATGCTGCTTCACACATTGGTTTAGATTCCATAAATTTTCTTCTAAGTCTGGTATATACTGCATCTAGTATAGCCATCTTCTTAGATTTAGGGTTGATAGGTTTCTTCTTTAATGGTGTAGCATCAGGTGCCTTAGATTTCAACCAGCAACTCTTGCAATACCGACTTCCTTTATCATTCTTCCAGATAAATTGCTCAGTATTGCAATTGTTACACAGTTTCTTTTTTCTCTCAATCATTTTAGAGTCAAATAGTTTTTAGGTAATAAACCTTTCTTCATGTAGAAAAGAATTAAATCTTCATAACTTATTCCTAATTCTTTGAAAGTTAGCTTATTAGTATAATCAGGGTCCACATCATAAACAGACAAACTGTTAAGTTCTTCTGCCAGTTGTGATCCTTTAAAGATACTAAAAATACTTTGTGCACGTTTATTACAGATAACTTGTTTCCACAAATTAACTTCATACTGTCCACGTTGCCATACTTTCTTTATTCTTCTTTTCTTATCCCAATGAAGTTTACTCACTTGTTCAGGAGTATAAACATTTAACCCGTGCAATACTCTCTTAAATAGAAAGTGTTGTGTTGGATTGAGCTTGGTGTAATCTAAACGTTGTAAGATTATCTTAGGTTGTAACTGATATTCAGATAGTAAACCTAAATACTCATAACGTTCAGTACGTTGTTGAAGGAGTCTGATATTTTTCTCAGTTTCCAGGATCTGTTTTTGTTCATTACTTAGCATATCTTTAGTTGTTATTGTTCAGTGAGAAAAAAAGAGGGCCAGCATTTCTGCCAGCCCTCAATGTTTAAGAGGTTTCGGGTCTTTCAAGGTTACTGCTAATTCCTAAGAATTTAGTATGAGGTTAACCTTTACCTGTATCATACTTTTACAGCTTCACTGCCTCTTGATAAAAGACTTACTCTGGGACGCTGTTATAATGGATAGCGTAGTAAGTACTATTATAGTTCAAAAGTAGAGTCTTCTACTTCTTCTAACTCTTCCTCTTGTGCTTCAGCTTGTACTTCAGCAATAGAGTCTTCTAAATCAATTTGACTTTCTTCTGCATCAAATGCTTCTGATGTAGTAGCTGCCTTGATTTTGTTACTAGATGTGTCTTGATTTGCCTCACGGATAGCATCACCATTGTCATGGGCTACTAATACATCTTCTGCATTTGTATCTGCAGTAAAGACTGTTTTCCTATAAATAGGTTGTCCGTCTTGGCAACAAATAATACCAGTGTCACCAGCAATCTTAAGATCACGATCAGGATCATTAGTGTTAAATGGTTCAAGAGACTCACGTACTACAATTTTACCTGCTAATTCTTTCATGTTATGAATACCCATATCACGAAGATCTTCTACTTTACCATGAAGTAATGTGCTGACAGTCTTACGGTTAACCCAGCCAGTATTGCCAAAGGTTACACGCTCTTGTTGTAGTCTAACGTGACCAAATTCTGAATTGTTTTGAGACACACGGATTACGTTCCCCAATTCATCGGGAACAATTTGAACTTTGTTTTGCATTTTTTTTTAAATTATTAAAGGTTCTACTTAAATGTCATCTGGGTGAAAGTAATCATCTTTAAATTTATTTGTTGGATCTAAGTTTACATAATCAAATAAGTCCGGTTCAAACTCATCATCATGTAATAACTCTTCTACAACTAATTTATCAGCTGTTGAACCAGTTGAATATAAATTATAAAAAGGATTGCTACACTCAAGACTGTATGTGGAACTTAAACCATTAAGCTCTCTAACCTCTATATCATCCAGTTCTAGGAACTGTTCTACAGAAAGTTCAATTATACGTCCATTTGGTAACTGATATATCATTATCTACAACAATAGTTGTAAAAATAAGAATAGTAATGTTACTAGAACAGTATAATTAAGAGTTAAAGGGATAAGATCTACAAATAATTAGCATACATATAGCTAAGTATTTATCTTAAAATTAATACACGACCTCTTCTTTTTACATATCCTTTTGCTTTTAGTTCTTCTATTAAGTATGATACGGTTCTTACTGATTTATTGCAGTGATCTGCAAGGGTGCTTATAGATGGAAAGCACTGTCTATTTTTATCAGCGTATGTACATAACAAACTGTAAAGTCCTTTAGCCTGGATACTCAATTCAGGGTCTTGTAAAACATCTTGATTGACAATACCAAATTTATTGGAATATGACATGTCTATCAAGTAGTATTCTAATAGCAGCAAAGCTTGTTTCAGCCTCTGCTAAGTTAGTATCAGTCATATGATACTTCTTGTTCATATAGCTTCCAAAGCTATGTGTTTGTCTAGAGAACATTCTTTTAATTGTTCCCCAATTTTTTACCTCAGATCTCAAGAGCTGGTGTGATATTTTTGCCATGGTTTAAACTTTTAAAATATTCTATATCAAGTTTATCAATCAAAGTTAAATCTGATGTGTTTATACTGTCTTCATGAAACTTTAATTGTTTATCATCATCATGGTACAAGTACTTTACTTTCATTGAGCCATAAAAGGGATTGTACTCAGTACTCCATGATGAATCACCAATGACTTCTGCGTATACCATACCGTCTTCTGTAACCAAACCCATGTCTTTTAAAGTACCATAATCAAAGTATTTACTTGAATGATACTTATCCATAGGAATTTTCACATAACTACCAGGGTAAATAAGGGTTTCTGGTTCTTTAGAAGTAAGCATGTGCAGCATGTACTCTAAAGAACTGTCAGCCATATTGTTCACAATAGCCTCTACTGCTAGGTGATAATTTACACTCTTGTTACTAAGAGCTGTTGCAAGCATGTTTGTAATTGTTCTTTTAGATACTTTCATAAGATTCTAATTAAAAAATTATAGTTTGCCTAGATGCGTCTAGCTTGCGTCCTGATTATGAGATCTGAAACCGTTAACAACAGTGGAACAAACTATAATTCATCACCTAAATAGGCAATATATTGCACTTTTCTTATACTATATACTCTCTCTTAGTATACTGGTACTGTTAGTGTGCAGTATATTGCACTTTTTATTTAAACAACCCATCAGATAATGCAATACAGTCACGTTTTTTGTCCTTATAAGGCAACACAACTGCTTTGCAGAACTCCGGATCTTCTCCATTCTCTCTGATAATACTCTTAAATACCTTCAAGCTAGTTCTTAGTTTCTTTGCGAGACGTAAGTTATCATAGTGACCAAACACAACAAAGCCATCATAACTGAGGCTGTAGTGTATTGTGGTCATGTGATCAGAAAAAGCATAGTTAAGTTCACTGCCTTCTTTAGCTCTGACATCCATTGTACCATTATTTGATATGGTATCAATAAAATTCTTCAAGTATTTAGGTGTTGGTGAGTCAATAAACAGGCTTATTATACTCTTACCAGATTCAAAATTATATTCAGTACTTATAGAAACATCAAAATACTTGTTGAATATATTCAAGTATTGATCTTTGTTGTTTAAAGTACCGTGATACACGCTGCCAGAGTGACCTTTAAACAAGGTTCCTCTATCAAAGTGTAGGATCTTAGAGACATTAGTATGAAATCTATCATTACTTTTCTCTACATTTCTTATTTGATCTATCAAACTACGCATAAATGTTCATGCCCATGACAGTTCAAACATTACAAACGGTATGCATACAGCAACACGCTTGTGTTGCCAGGCAATACCAAAGCCGATAAACTCAGCAAATTGGATGTCTGTTGAAAATTTCTTCATGATGTAATAATTATAAGGATTCAATTGGTATTCCTGTGATCATGCTAACTATAATCTTTAGCATAACAACTATAATGTTTAACATAATACTAGATATTTTATAAAAAACAAAAGCACCCGTAAAGAGTGCTCCTGTCATTAATACTATTTTAAATAAGTTTTTCATGTTAGTGATATTTGTCTAACCTCACCGTCCTCACATTTCATTGTGATTTGTTTTTGGTCTGTTCTTTCAATTGCGTGATCTAAAGATGGTGTAATGAATTCAGAACCATCTCTGTAGTACAAGTAAACACATTCTCTATCTTCCATGATTAATAAGTTTATAGAGCTAAGATAAGTAATAGGTGGGATTATTACAACCCCACCTTTTTACATCTTAGGAATAAGCGGTGATAAATCACCACAATTGTAAACAATTTAGGAGTGTCTCCAGAACATAGTAATATAATTACTATCATCTGTGTGCACATCACCAATGTCAATAAGACCTTCGTTTTGTGCCATCTCACGTAGTGTGACGTTACTCATTAGTGTTTGAGTTAACTCTCCAAGTTCCACTGATTCTAACTTTTCAGATAAAACAGTGTCAAAATCTCCGTTTTCTCTACGTATTAGTGATTTGTTAGGACCTGCTGGGTTATCAAATACTAATACAATCTTTGTCCCTAAACGGGCAAAGTAATCTGGGTGTGTAATATGTATACGCATGGTTATAAATTTTCTAAAAAGGTTGTATCAATAGTGTAAACGTTATCACGATACCAGATGCAATTAATATTACCACTAGTATCAGATACGATCTCACAGTTGTCTACATAAACAACGTGGTTATACTCAGGCTGATTTACTTTGATACCTTCATCATGAATACGACCATACTGGAAGCATCCATAACAGAGTATGAAAAGGACAAAGTATTTAAAATACTTATCCATAATTCTCATAGTATTCACCAGCTACAATAAAAGCAGGTATCCAACCAACGAATAACATTCCCACGAACATAGCCGGATGTGTTAGAAAGTGTCTAAAGGTTGCGAATTCTGCACACAACCACAGTACGGTTGTTAAGAACAACCAGGTAGCAATTAAGGTTGCAATCCCAATGAGCATTGTTTTTGTTAATTTCATTTTAAAAAGTATTTAGGTGAATATGTTTAAAAAAAAGAGCAGTTTGGATACATGCTCAGGTATATTTCTTTGCCTCGCACAGTAGGTACCTACTTTGTGCCCTGGATTAAGGCTCACATCATAATAAAAGTGTTTGATTCCAGGTAACGGGTTAATAAATTACGCAAGACTTAGAGCGTAAGACTGCTAAGCCAATACTCTAAATCCCACTTGTTGAACAAGACCCAAATCCAGGGTCTAAAGGTAACCAACCTTGAACAAGACATGACCTTGTGACTTGTGACTATGATACATCCATGAAATGTACCCAGCAAGGAGCTACCTTGCACGTCTTTTCAAAACTGCTAATACTTTAGCAGAAGCTCTTACACTACCAGCATGTGATGATACGCTCTCTAATATTATTCTATTATTTGAACGTGTAACACTTTTGTGGTACCAGCAACATCCACAACCTTCATGGTGTGAATATGTATGTTTTTTAGTCATACGCTTAATGAATGAATCACGTTGACTTGGTGTTTTTAGTACTACCATAAGACTTAATATTTGAAATATCTTAATATAGAACTCTCACAAGGTTGCAACCCTTGAACTAATATTAGTGAGTGGATTTGAACCACTTCCTGTTATTGGATTCAGCCTCGTAGCCTCTACGTACTAAATGCCTGCAATTGGATGAGAGTTGGAAAAATCAAACATGGTAGCAACCATTAAGGTTCTATTATTAAGCTATTTCCAAGTAGCTCCAAGTTCACGCTTGGTCCGTTTTAAAAGCCGGGTTATTATATACTACCTGCTTAAAGGAATTAATATATAATAACAAAGACTGATTACCACCACATGCTCTATGTAAGTTATGAGCATAAGGAGATAGATTGTTATATAACTCATGTATAGAGTTAACATAATCAGTGAGTTCATCTATAGGTGTATAAACCTTAGTGCTATTATTATTCATAGCTATATCTATATATTTAGGTGAATAGAAACTATTTGAGTGTTACAAAGTGGGTAAAAGTGGTGATTTAGACCATTCACACACAATGCAACACACAAATAAATAAATTTTTACAATCAATTAGGAATCAGTAACAAGTTTGAATCCTTGAAGTGGACGTAACAATGTTCATCCACTAATTGGGTGAGAACTGCACTATTGTGCAGCCTCAACCCAGTACAGATTGCGCAGTGGTTCACCTGTTTCCAGGTCACGCACTGGTGCATCTGTGTTGATTGTAAAGCCCTTAAGCTCTGTGCCCGGCTTGAGGGTCTTGAGCTTCTTTACAATTGAATGGTCACTCTTCATACTGGTCCCAGTTGAAGGGTCTACCATGTTGAGTTGGCCAGATACAATAGTATCTTGGACACGAACTTGAACTTTCATACCCATGAAGTCTACTTCTTGTGTTGAAAGTGGTTTGCTTGTCACATAGAGAGTTACATTCTTTGTAGTCTCATTGATAAGCAGCTTGCGGAAAAAAACTGAATTTGCCATTTGCTTAAATTAAGTTAAGTTATACATCTTGGGGGCACCCCCCTGTCAAATTTTAGGAGGGGAGCCGTACATTATGGGGTACTGCCAATGCCAAACACAGAATTTTTGCAGGTCCGGGGGCAGAAAAAAACAATCCTTCTGTGTATAGAAACAGAGATTTAATTTTTTATGGGGGTAAAATTTTGTATCTTATTATTGTAGATGTTTCTCTAAATAGGGTATTATGGATTGGGATAACTCAGATGATAACGAAGACTTTGATGCATTTGATGATATGGATGGTGCACTCTTTGACGGCCTCAGTGAAATTGAGAGGATGGAAAGAGAGGATGAGATCCTAGAGAGTGCATTTAATAACTCTTATGATATTATTACTAAGCGTGTAACTTTTGAGGAGTTGCTAGCAAAAAACCATTTCGGACCAGACGCAGGTGGTTACACTACAATTGTACATGACGTTGAAAACGGTCCTAGTCTAAATGAATTACAAAATATTATTCTTTACTTTCAGGAAAAGGAGGAGTATGAGAAATGTGCAGTGATCCACAAAATGCTGCCATATGTTGAATAGACTGTACAAATTACTGGTGATATTGCTTATCGCAATATGCAATACAACGTATGGTCAAGAATGTAGTCCCTACAAAAGCCCACGTACAATATGGTGGGATACTAAATCCCCTATTAGGTATTCTGTCTCTATGGGTATGTGCTATCATTATGATGGATATACTGCAGGTTTGCACTACAAGGATGTGAGTGTTCAAACGGTTTTAATGCGTCCTGCTAGATATAGGACTATGAGAATGCCAGAAGAAGCTTATATAGTGGGGGGATATGATGGATTACTCGGTATAGGGGGAGGTCTTAGGGTGAATGATAATAGGGTGTCTCCAGTTGGATACATATCGGGAAGAAAGAAACTGCTTGGATGTTTGTATGGTAATGTTGCATATTATCAAACCGTAGGTATGAGTCACCTCGTAGTAGGGGTAAAAATCATACTCTAAAAAATTTTTTGGAATTAATCCTTTAAACTTTTTGTATTTAAACTTGATTTGTTATATTTGTTACTGAACATATAAAATCAACAATTATGTCAAAACAAGAACAACCAAAAGAACTCACTAAAGAGGAGTTACAGAAGCGTAGAGAAGAAATCACTGCCTTCTACAAGGAGAACATCAAACATCTCAAAGTTCAGAAAGAGTATGAAGAACTTTTAAGAGACATTGAACAAGCTCGTGCAGAAAGAATTCAATCTCAAATGTTTTTGGCACAAGCTTATGGAGCTGGTCAAGAAGAACCACAAGAAGATCCATCCGAAGCAGCTAGAGAATTTGAGATGGCCATGGCAGAAGAAGGTGAAACTCGTACTAGAACATTAAAGCGCAACTAAAATGGAGATGTTAAAAGAAGGATCAAGAGGTCCTGAAGTAAAAAAACTTCAAGGTTTGCTGGGCGTTAGTGCGGATGGCGTGTTTGGTCCCGCTACTAAAAAGGCCGTAGTTAGGTTTCAACTAGGAGCAAACCTTTCTACAGATGGTATTGTAGGAAATGAGACATGGACTCTCCTCCTTACTAGAGGACCAGAACGTGAAGCTATTGATGAAGATACTGATACTATGGAACAGTACTTCACAACTCCTTATGGTCAAACAATTCACAGACACTTTCTTCCAAAAGGAGAATATATTGAAGGTCCTGTGACTAATGACTATGTATTCTTACATCATACGGCTGGTTGGGAGAATCCATACAAGTGTATTGATCAATGGGGTAGAGATAGCCGCGGACGTGTTGCCACTGAATTTGTACTTGGTGGACAAAGAGTTACCAATGGATCTGATGATTATGATGGGGTAATGGTTCAAGCTTTTCCAGAAGGTGGTCAAGGTTGGCACCTTGGTAAAACGGGGAGTGGTTTTATGAACCGTCACTCAGTTGGTATTGAAATCAACAACTTTGGTTATTTGACTTCTGAAATGAAGACATATGCTGGGCAGACTGCACATGAATCTCAGATCTGTAAATTAGCAGAGCCTTTTAAAGGTTATACTAACTGGCATAACTATTCTACTAGACAAATTGAAGAACTAGAGAAGTGGTTAAAGTACATTGCTGAACGTGATAACATTGATATCAGAATTGGTTTAGTACAATGGATTAAAAAATTAGGACCAACAAAAGCATTTGAATTTCAAGATGATGCATACTATGGTAAAGTTAAAGGTCTTCTAACGCATACTAATGTTAGAAGAGATAAGTTTGATTGTTACCCGCATCCTGACTTGATAGATATGCTATTAAGTTTATAATATGGCAATAGTAAATAAAGTAGATCAAAAAGCAAAAGTAGATCTGGATACAACAATCCAGTATCAAATTGTTACATACTGCTTCTTCAATAATTTGCAAATAAGCAATTCAGATTTAAAATGTTTAGCCGAGCTTGCAAAAATAGGAGAGGTTGAGCTTACTTTTTTCTGCCTTCACGTGACTGATCTGGGGATTTTTAAAAGTCCTCAGTCAGCACGTAACGCAATTACAAAGGCAAGTAAAAAAGATCTTGTTGTTAAAGATGGCAAGAATAGAAAGAAGATTTACCTTAATAAGAGTATGAATGTTCAGACAACAGGTAATGTACTACTGGACTATAAAATTTTAGGCATTGAATCCCAAGAGTCATAAAGATTTTAAAGAAGGTATTGCAGAAGAGGTTGGAGTACACCCTGATGTAGTTGATGACTTTGTAAATTTTTATTATGCAAAGCTTAGAAAAAACTTATCTAATTTAACTTACCCTAGTATAAACATAACCGGTTTGGGTACTTTTAATATTAGACAAAAAATACTGGATAAAGAAATAAAGAAAACAAAAAGCATTCTTGGAAACCTGGCAAAAACTACATATCACGGATATGAAAAACATGTGGGTATAAAGGAGAAACTAGAAGCTCTTGAAAATATGAAAGAGATGATAGATATTGAAAAGCAAGAAAAAACAAACTTTAGAAAGAAGAATAAATGAAACTTAAAAATCTAATGACTGCATTTAAGAACGCTGATAAGATTACAGCTGGTGTTCTTAATTCAATTTTTAAGAAAAAAGAGATTGAGGTGATTGCTGCTGGAAGATTTGAAATATGTCAAAAATGTGAACAGCTTGATACTGAGGGAGTTAACTGTTTGGCTCCCGGAACGCAACCATGTTGTGCTGAATGTGGTTGCAGTTTAGACTTTAAAACAAGATCATTATCTTCAGAATGCCCATTAGGTAAATGGAGTGCTTGGTTAACTGAAGAACAAGAAAATAAATTAGACTTATGACTGTATCTGAAATTGTAAAAGATCTTCTAAAATATAGAATGATCACAGAAGAAGCAGCTGTTGTTTTGCTTAGAGCAGAAGCAGATGCCATTGCGTATAGGATAACCAATGAAAAACCTAGTTATAATCTTAAAGATTTAGAAGCTATGGGTATTTGGTTTACCAATACTACAAATGATAAATAACAATAACTATGGCTATTATATTTAAAGAAGATGGACATGTATATGAAAGTGTAGACCAGGATCAAATAAACTGGACTAGTGTAACCTCCTTTATTGGAATGTTTAAACCTAAGTTTAATGCTAAGGCACAGGCTAAAAAGTCTGCTAAAAATAAACGTTCTAAATGGTATGGTATGACTGAAAAAGAAATACTTGCCGCATGGGATGGGGAGACAGAACGCGCTATTGGATTAGGTAATTGGTATCATAACCAAAGAGAAGCAGATATGCTTGATTTCAAAACCATTGAACGTGATGGTGTGGAACTACCTATAATTAAACCTTTAGTAAATGATAATGGTATAAAATTAGCACCAAATCAAAAGCTAGGGGAAGGTGTATATCCAGAGCATCTTGTCTATCTAAAGTCTGTTGGGCTTTGCGGACAAGCTGATTTGGTTGAGATTGTAAACGGTCATATTAACATTACAGATTACAAAACAAACAAAGAAATTAAAGAGAAAGGTTTTACAAATTGGGAGGGTATTACATCAAAAATGTACAATCCTGTTAGTCATCTTGATGATTGTAATTTGAATCATTATAACCTACAACTCAGTATTTATGCGTATATTATTAAAAAGCATAACCCTAAACTGAAGATAGGTAAGCTTACAATTCAACATGTAAAATTTAAACAAGTTGGAACAGATAAGAACGGGTATCCAATTAATGAACATGTAAACGGGGAGCCTGTAATTGAAGATATTACAATGTATAATCTCCCATATTTAAAAGATGAAGTTGATAGTCTTATAATGTGGTTTAAAGATAATGAAAAATGATAGTAAGACTATTTGATGTTCAAAATGGCAAAGTGATTCCAACAGAACACTGTTATACTTTAGAATTTTTAAAAGACTTAATGGAAGAATATCCTGATACATACATGAGTGTGTATCAGTATTTGTTTTATATGTCTTGTCCTAATCCTGATTTAAATCCATTTTTTAATTTACCAGAACATGAGAAAGAAGATATTATAGTAGAACAGGTTGGTTTAGAAGAATCAACTGAAGATTCTAAAATAAGATACTCATTGGACATGTGTAGAAAACTCTATGAAACACCAACCTATAGAGCATATGTGGGTATTAAGTCAATGCTTGATAGATTGGCCAGATATATGGAAACAACTCAAATTGAGCATGGACGTGATGGTAATATTAATTCACTTGTAAATGCTGCAGCCAAGTTTGAACAAATTAGGAATTCTTATAAAGGAGCCTTTAGTGATATGAAGGAGGAACAAGAAAGCCAAGTTCGTGGTGGTGCAGGTTTAGCTTATGATCAAATGTAATGACAAACAAAAAAGAAAACTGGGTCTTCTGTTATTGGGATGAACCCATTGATATAAAACCAAATAAAGAAAAGAATGAAAACAAAAATAGTCCCCGTAGGAAAAAAGGTTCTAATAAAGGCTAAAGAAGCAGAAAGAACTATACCTGGTACTAATATTATTATCCCAGATACAGCTTTAGAAAAAGTATATCAGGGATATGTTGTAGCTGTAGGTGCTGAAGTTGAAGAGATTAAATCTGGAGATTTTATTCAATATGCAGATTACTGTGTTCCAACAGAAATGAAACATGATGGTGAAAAACATTTACTTATAAATGCTGGAGATGTTTTTGCTATAATTGAAAGCATTGAATAGTGTTTATAGAAATCCCAACATATGAAGGTGGTCAATGGACTGTAACAAACTTTGAAACAAGGCAAGATTTTTCTGAGTTTATACTATCTATATTTAAAGAACCCGGTCTATATAATTTTAATGAAACAAGCTTTTTATTTAACAAAGAAGCAATTCATTTTAATAAGGAAGGGTTTTACTGCGGTGCACCTTTTAGATCTAGAGATTTTATAGATTATTGGGATGATCAAAAAAATAAATGCCGTGTGGGAGCTATCTATAAAGATGGTTCCCATACTTGGTATTTAACCCGTGATTATTACATGTGGTTAAACTTTCTTCCTATCTATGACAAGGAAGAAAAGAAATATGGTTTTGCTAAAGTACGTGATGCCCAATATCACATGGCTCTTTATGAATTATTAGCAGAACTTAATCATAAGCATTCTGCCATTCTAAAGAAACGTCAGATTGCATCTTCTTACTTTCATATGGGTAAGATCATTAACACATACTGGTTTGAAGAAGGTAGTACGTGTAAGATTGGTGCATCATTAAAAGACTATATCAATGATAAAGGTTCTTGGAAGTTTCTTGATGAATACAAGACATTTTTAAATGAGCACACGGCCTGGTATAGACCAAGTAACCCAGAGAAAGTATTGCTATGGCAACAGCAGATTGAAGTTAAAGTTGGTAATAGAAAAACGTCCAGAGGTCTTAAATCTAAGATACAAGGTGCTTCTTTTGAAAAGAATGCAACAACTGGTGTAGGTGGTCCAACAACTTACTTCTTTCATGAAGAGGCTGGTATTGCCCCCAAGATGATGCAGACATATGAGTATTTGCGTCCTGCAATGTCTTCTGGTATGGTAACTACAGGTATGTTTATAGCCGCTGGTTCTGTGGGTGATCTTGATCAGTGTGAACCATTAAAGGAAATGATATTAAATCCTACCTCAAATGATATATATGCTGTAGAAACTAATCTGATGGATGCAGACGGCACTATTGGATTAGCAGGCCTCTTTATACCAGAACAGTGGTCTATGCCTCCTCACATTGACAAGTATGGTAATTCACTTATAGAAGATGCATTAGAAGCAATTAGATTAGAAAGAGTAAAGTGGAAGGCTGATCTAAACCCTGAGCAATATCAACTGCGTATTTCTCAGAAACCAACCAATATTGCAGAAGCTTTTGCTTATAGAAAAGAATCAGTATTTCCTCAAGGTATTATATCTAAACAGCTTAAAAAGATTGAGGATAAAGATTATGCATATGAGCATATAGAACTTGAAAGAGTTCAAGATGGAATTATGGCTAAAAGATCAAACAAGTTACCTATCTCAGAGTTTCCTGTAAACAAGAAAGCTCAAGATAAAACGGGTTGTTTGGTTGTTTGGGAAAGACCTATATCTAATCCAGAGTTTGGTGCTTATTATGCATCCATTGACCCCGTATCTGAAGGTAAAACAACTACATCAGATTCTTTATGTAGTATTTTTGTTTACAAGAATTCTGTAGAGATAACTAGGGAAACTCAAAACGGTCTTGAGCATTTTATTGAACCTGCTAAAATTGTAGCTGCTTGGTGTGGTAGATATGATGATATTAATAAAACACATGAGCAACTGGAATTAATTATAGAATGGTATAATGCTTGGACTCTTGTGGAGAACAACATATCTCTTTTTATACAGCATATGATTGCTAAGAAAAAACAAAAGTATCTGGTTCCTAAACAGCAAATTCTTTTCTTAAAAGACCTAGGAAGTAACAGAACTGTGTATCAAGAATATGGGTGGAAGAATACAGGTACGTTGTTTAAAAGCCACCTTATTTCTTATGCAATTGAATTCTTAAGAGAAGAGATTGACGTGGAGACAGATCAAGATGGAAATGTTTTAAATACAACTCTGGGTATTGAAAGAATACCGGATCCAATGTTACTTAAAGAAATGCTTGCATATTATCCTGGACTTAACGTGGATAGATTGGTAGCTTTTTCAGCATTAGTGGCTTTTTCAAAGATTCAAGAGTCAAATAGAGGATATTTGAAAAGAAGAGAGTCAGAATCAGACAATTCTTTGGATAATTCAAAAAATTTGTATAAATTAAAGTATAGTCCGTTTAAAAATTTAGGACGTGGTAAAACTACTGTTGGAGGTCATAAAATAAAAAGATCTGCATTTAAAAATATTAGATAAATATGAAGGTATTCAATGCAATGCAATTAAAGAACGGTGCCAAAGCTGATAGCGGGTACCCAACCACGTCAAGCCTTACCCAGCCTTTGCAGTTTCTTCCTGCTAAAAAGAAAGATGAAAACTGGGCTGCTTGGAATTTGGACTGGCTGGAATTGCAGGGTATGCAATTCCTTAGACAAAATTCTAGAAAGCTTTTAAAAAACTACAAGCTTGCAAAAGGAATTATTGATAAGAGCGACTACATTGTAGAAGAAGACAATGAGTATAAAGATCTTGTAGATGTTCTTACTAAGGAGGATGAGTCAGCCTTAGAACTTAAATTTTACCCCATTATTCCAAATGTTGTAAACGTACTATCTGGAGAATTCTCTAAAAGATTTTCAAAAGTTCAGTTTAGAGCTGTAGATGATTTGTCTTACAATGAAATGCTAGAGCAAAAAAGAATGATGATTGAAGAGAATCTATTAAGAGATGCTTCAAATAAACTAATGCTCAAGATGATTGAGATGGGTGCTGATCCTAATGATGAGCAATTCCAACAACAGCTAGCACCTGAAAATATTAAAACCCTTCCTGAAATTCAAGACTTCTTCAGTAAAGATTATAGATCACTGGTAGAAGAATGGGCTTCTCATCAATTGAATGTTGATGAAGAACGTTTTAAAATGCAAGAACTAGAAGAGCGTGCATTTAGAGATATGCTTATTACAGACAGAGAGTTCTGGCATTTTAGAATGCTTGAGGATGACTATGAGTTAGAGCTTTGGAATCCTGTACTTACATTCTATCAAAAGTCACCAGATGCCAGATATATATCCCAATCTAATTATGCGGGTAAAATGGATCTAATGACCGTTGCTGATGTAGTTGATAAGTATGGATATCTCATGAATGAAAAGCAATTAGAGTCTTTACAGGAGATCTATCCTGCTAAATCAGGTAGATATCAGGTATCCGGTTATCAAAATGATGGCGCATACTATGATCCTACAAAGTCTCATGAATGGAACACAGGTTCACCAAGCTTGGCTTATAGACAATTTGTAAGTAATTGGAACAGTTCTCCTGAATATGGGGGTGATATCATCAGTTCTATTCTGAACGAGGGAGATGATTTACCTAATTGGGGGGAAGGGTCCTTAATGAGAGTCACCACAGTTTATTGGAAAACTCAACGGAAAGTTGGACACCTTACTAAAATAACAGAAGAAGGGGAGGTAATTCAGGAGATCATTGATGAAACCTTTAAGGTTACAGAAAAACCAATTTATGACACAACCATCTTTAAAAATAAAACTAAAAACAATCTAGTTCAAGGTGAGCATATTGATTGGATTTGGATTAATGAAGTATGGGGTGGTGTTAAGATTGGACCAAACTTACCTGCATTTTGGAAATCAGACGCAAGCAATAATATTAATCCTATTTATTTAGGTATTAATAGAGAAAAACCAGGAAAGATTCCTTTCCAATTTAAAGGTGATAACTCTTTGTATGGTTGCAAGCTTCCTGTAGAAGGACGCGTATTCTCTGACCGCAATACTAGATCTACATCTCTTGTTGATCTAATGAAAGCGTATCAGGTTGGATACAACATGGTTAATAATCAGATTGCAGATATTCTAGTAGATGAACTAGGTACTGTAATTATGTTTGATCAAAACGCATTACCTAGACATTCTATGGGTGAAGATTGGGGTAGAGGAAATTATGCTAAAGCTTTTGTAGCAATGAAAGATTTCCAAATGCTTCCTTTGGACACATCCATTACAAACACAGAGAATGCAACAAACTTTAATCATTATCAGACTCTAAACATGGAGCAAACTAATAGATTAATGTCACGCATTCAGTTAGCTAATTATTTTAAACAACAAGCTTTTGATGCTATTGGTGTTAATCCGCAGAGACTAGGAGCACCAATGGGTAATGAAACGGCAACAGGTGTTACACAGGCTTTAAATCAGTCTTATGCACAAACTGAAATTTACTTTACGCAACACTCAGATCATTTAATGCCAAGAGTACATCAGATGCGTACTGATCTTGCGCAGTTTTATTATAGTACAAATCCTAGTGTAAGATTATCTTATATATCATCTGCTGCAGAAAAAGTAAACTTCCAAATTAACGGTACTGATCTTTTACTAAGGGATTTTAACGTATTTGCTACAACTAAAACAAATCATAGAGCAATTCTTGACCAATTAAAACAATTGGCAATTCAAAATAATACTTCAGGCGCAAGCATCTATGATCTTGGTAATATCATTAAAGCTGATTCTATTGCTGAAGTTTCTGATATCTTAAAAGATGCAGAAAGCAAACAACTGCAATTAAGAGAACAAGAAATGCAGCAGCAAAGAGAAATGCAAGAACAACAGCTTCAAGCTAAAGCTCAAGAGCAGCAAATGAAAATGCAATTTGACGCAGCAGAATCTGAGAAAGAAAGACAAAAAGATCTTCAGGTTGCAGAAATTAGAGCTGCAGGATATGGAGCTATGGTTGATATTAATGAAAACAAAGTATCAGACTATCAAGATGCAATGAAGGAAATGAGAAGAACCAATGAGAGAAGAGAAGACTTTAGCTTTAAGAGAGAGCAGGCTTCTATAAAGAACTCTATGGAGAATTCTAAAATGCAAATTGAAAGAGAAAAATTAGCAGCTCAAAGAGAGGTTGCGGATAAACAACTTCAAATTGCAAGAGAGAATAAGAACAAGTATGATGTTCAAGGTTCTAAGTCTAAGAAAGAAGATAAAAAATAAACCTTCTAAATATATTTACATAAAGAAAAAATATAGATAGCTATATACTGCACAAAATCAAAAACATTAGTTGCATTTTGTAAGTTTAATAGCAAAAATTTTTTTATATTGTATATGTAACTATTAGTAATTACAAAACCAACGATATTATGGCAACAGAAACTAAAACAGTAGAGAGCAAAGTAGCTCAAGTAGATATTGATTTAGATTCTCTTTTTGATGGTGCAGCTGGTGCAGATAGCGTAACAGTCCCAGAAGAAAGTAAACCTAAATCTGTATTTAGCAAACCAACAGTAGATGCGGACTTCTCTTTTACAGAACCAAAAGATTCAGAAGATTCAGAAGATTTAGAAGATTCTAAAGATTCTGAAGATGTTAAAGATGTTGAGGAGTCAACAGAAAATAAAAAGTCTGAAACCAAGGAAAGTGCAGAAGATGTTTTTAAAGCACTTGACGAGGATGAAGATGAAGAGGATGAGAAAAAAGAAACAAGAGGAAGAAAAAAGATTTCTGGAATAAGTGATGTATTTAACAAGCTTATTAAAGAAGACAAGATTGTTCCTTTTGATGATGATAAACCGCTGGAAGAATATTCAGCAAAAGACTGGGAAGAACTCATTGAAGCTAACTTAGAAGAGAGAGCTCATCAGGTTAGAAGAGAGACACCCAAACAGTTCTTTGAAAGTTTACCACAAGAACTCCAGATTGCTGCACGTTACGTGGCTGATGGAGGTACAGATCTGAAAGGTCTATTTTCAACTTTAGCTCAAGCGGAAACAAAGAAAACGCTTGATGTTAAATCTGAAAGAGATCAAGAAATTATTATCAGAGATTACCTTCAAGCTACAGGATACGGAACAGCAGAAGAGATTGCAGAGGAGATTGAAGTTTGGAAAGACTTAGGAAAGCTTGAACAACAAGCCGCTAAGTTCAAACCAAAGTTGGACAAAATGCAAGAAAAGGTTGTTGCACAGAAATTGCAAGAACAAGAAATGCGTAAAAGACAACAAGAACAAGCTTCTCAACAATACATGGAGAACGTATATAATACCCTTAAAGATGGTGCTTTGGGTGATTTAAAAGTTGATAGAAAGACTCAGTCTATGCTATACAACGGTTTAGTTCAACCAAACTATCCTTCTGTAAGTGGTAGAAATACAAACTTGTTAGGTCACTTGCTTGAAAAGTATCAGTTTGTTGAACCAAACTATACACTAATTTCAGAAGCACTGTGGTTGTTATCTGATCCTGATGGATACAAATCCAAGATCATGGAGAAAGGAGCACAAAAGAGTGTAGAGAAAACGGTAAGAAAGCTTAAGACTGAACAAGCAAATGCTGGTGGTTCCTCTCTTGGAGTAGAGCAACGTGAAGAAGATACTAAAACACGCAGCTCTTCAAAAAGAAAGATTCCTAGAAGCAATAACATATTTAAAAGGTTTTAACTAAAAAACAAATAATAATCAATTAATAACAATCAATTATGGCAACTCCTGTTTTAAACAATGGAATTTTCCTAAGAGATACTAGCTACAAAGCAAGTTCTCATGTTGATTCTTATCACCTTACCCAGATGCTTGGTTCTGCCGAGCCTATGGATATGGGACCAGTTGATCTTTGGGCTATGACCCAGAAGGTAGAAATGCCTTTGTATCAAATGGCTTCTTTTGGTGGAAAGAATACAATCTTGGTAGACAACGCACGTGGTGAGTACAAATGGCAAACTCCTATCGCTCAAGATTTACCTTTTGTTGTAGCTGACATTGAGCCAGCAAATGACGCAAAAGGTGTTGATGGTACTACCTTCAAGATCAAGCTTTCTAAAAGAGCTTTTGGTCACGGTGATATCATTACTTATGATAAGTACAATGGTTTGGAAATGTACATCACTGCTGATGACATTATTCCTGCTGGTGACGGATTCATCTACACTGTTCAGTTGGTAAACAACAACAGTGCTGTTTCTTTAGATAACTCTTACTTGGCTGCTGGAACTAAGTACTTCAGAAAAGGTTCTGCACGTGGTGAATACGGTGAGAGATTCTCTGACATTGAAACTGGTTCTGGATTCCGTGAGTTCTACAACTTTGTTGGTGGAGCTGAAGCACACGTACACTACTCTATTTCTAGCCGCGCTGATTTGATGATCAAAGGTGGTTTGAATGCTGATGGTACTGTGCCTGTAACGGAAATCTGGAGAAACTTTGATGAAAGCGGTAACCCTTCTGTTTCTTCTATTGAAGAATTGGTAGCTAGCATGGGTAAAGCTGGTGCACGTCAAGCATTTGAAGAAGGTAGATTGAGCAGAACTTTCGTTACTAATATGGAAGCAGCTCACCTTAGCAAAATTGCTAATGACATTGAAACTTACCTCATGTGGGGTAAAGGTGGTAAGGTTAAGCAAGACGGACCAGATGATATCAGATTGTCTGTAGGTTTGTGGTCTCAATTGGATAACTCATTCAAGAGAGTATACAACAAGTCTTCTTTCACTCTTGATATGTTCAAGTCTGAATTGTACAACTTCTACCAAGGTAAAGTAGAATTTAAAGGACCAGACCCACAGCGTTCTTTGGTTGTTCAAACTGGTATCGGTGGTATGCAGTTGATCAACAAGGCTATTGCTGATGAGGTATATGGTTCTGGTTTAGTTCAGAATGCATCTGACATTGGTGCTGTTAAAGGTAGTGGTATGGATCTTGACTTCGGTTTTGCTTACACCAGCTTCACTATTCCTTTCTTGGCAAATGTTAAGTTTGTATTGAATCCTGCATTTGATAATCTTCACACTAATGATGTTGAGAATCCATTGATTGATGGACGTCCTTTGAGCTCTTACAGCTTCATCATCTTTGACGTGACTGAAAATGGTAATGATAACATTCACTTGTTGAAGTTGTCTTGGGATAACCAATTGAAGTGGTTCTACCAAAACGGTACTATGGACTACATGGGACGTACTCAAGGCTTTGCTTCTTCTGGTAACTTTAATGGTTACAGAGTTTACATGACTCAAACCATGCCAGCAGTATGGGTGAAAGATCCTACCAAAGTGTTGAAAATTGTTATGAGAAACCCTGTAACTGGTGGTTCATTCTAATAACAGATATTAATAACCAAAAGGGGAGGTGGGTAAAACCTCCTCCCTTTTTTTTAAATTAAAATACCATGGCCCTTGATAAATTTAAACAAAAAAACCGTGATGAGGTTCTTGACAAAGCGTCAAGATCAGAGCATGGCTTAGCCAAATTTGCTCACTTAAATGAACTAGTTAAATATATTAACGCTTTAGAACAAAGAATTGCAGCTCTTGAAGAAGCTAATTAATTTTAAAGCAGTTTTATAACTCAAATAACTTTTGCCAGGTTAACCCCTGGCATTAGAAATATTAATAATAAGTATGGCCAATTGGCTATATTTGAGTTGAAAAACAAGTATTATTAATCTAAAAAAACCAATTGAAAGATGAGTGATTACACTATTGTAGAAAAGTATCAGCAAAACAAAAGTCAAGTTATTGCTATACGCCCTTTCTTTGATCCTAGTAAACAAAACATGGGATTAGAGAATTATGGAATGGCACTTCATGAAGGAGTGTGGCATGAAGAATCTTTAGCCTGTTTAGAGTTAAACGGTGTTAAAAGATATGTAACAGGATTGAATGAGTTTGCTCCTGATGTAAAAAGATTGTCACCTGGAGAACGTGAAGTTAAAATAAAAGAAATCAGATCAGTTGTTGCACAACTTGAAGCTGAACTTGCGGCTAATGTTATTGATCCAGAAGACAAAGACTTTTGGAATAAAGTAACATTATTAAAGCCAGATAATGATAAGTTCTGGTCCCGTATTAGTTTGAGATGTGGTAATGACCCTGTTTTCTTGGATCCTGAAAAAGATCCATATGATTTAATTAAAATCTATGCTATTAATGCAGGAGGTTTTTCTATTGTAGCCAGATCACTTAAGGATGCAAAGAAATCAGCTAATCCTCCTAAATTTTATTTAGATCAGCTTGAAGAAACCATCAGTGAAAGAACACAATACACTAAACTAAAAAATAAAGCATTGGTTGAGTTACAAAAACTATATGACGGAGATACTACTAAGCTTATGTATGTAGCTAAAGCTGTTGACGTTGATAGTGTTCAGTATACTAAATCAACTCCCAATGATATTATGTATGAAAACATGGACATGTTCATTAATGGTGAGGGTACAGAATCTAATAAGAAAAGAGCGGCTCAGTCATTTATTGAAGCAGCAGCAGATTCTATGGAAAATCTAAAAGTAAGAGCTCTTGTTAAAGATGCCTTATTTTACAGATTCCTTGTGCCAAAATCTTCAGGATGGATTGAGACTGTAGATAGCTCAGAAAAATTAGGCAAGAGACCTAACGAAGCAATTGAGTATCTAAAAGATCCAAGTAATGAAGACACTCTGATGAGTTTGATGTCCAAGGTTGAACCCTATTGGAACGCATAACACATTAGATAATGAATAATCAAACTCTACAAATTAAATTAAAGCAAAGGCTTAACAAGCTTGCAAGCAATGACTATGATAATATTGAGTGCTGGCAAATTGTAGAGGCTTTTAATAAAGCTCAAGTTGAATGGGTAAGACGTCAACTGCATGGTAATAACTTATACCGTGAGGGTGATGAGATGTCTAAAAGAAGAATTGATGATTTACAGATTCTTTTAGAAGAAACCACTTTACCTGGTTCACAGCAAGATAACTATTTTGAGTCATCTAGTATTCCTGCCAATTACATGGAATACAAAAGGGTTACTGCATACGCTACTAGTGAGTGTTGTCCAGATCCAAGATCAATGACTGTGTATTTATCAGAAGAGGCTAATGTTAATTTAATTATGAGAGACCCTCTTAAAAGACCAGACTATGAATGGGGTGAAACATTCTGTACATGGTTGGGTAATAATGTAAGAGTTTATAAAAGAGAGTTTGATATTACAGATGTGATTTTAACTTATTATAGACAACCTGTTAATATAGAAATAGCAGGTTGCCAAAACCCTTACACAGGTGCTCAAACACTTGTAGATGTAACATGTGAATTTAAAGATGATATTGTTGAGGTTCTTTTGGATGAAGCTGCATCATTAATTGCGGGTGATATTGAGAACTTTAATCAGTATCAAACTAATCAGCAATCAGCAGAAAGAAATAACTAATGGAACACAGAAGATCTTTAAAGACACAGCCTTCTAAAGGTTTATCTAGACCAACAACAAAAACATCAACAATGGAAAGATCTCCTGAGATGAAAGAAGTTGATGGTATGACCGCAGAGTTAGTTGTTGAAATAATGAATGCTGCAACTAGTTTTCACAAGTTACATTTATCTGTAACTGGAGATGGTTCATATGCACAACATAAAGCACTTAATGAAATTTATGATGCATTACCTGATTTAGCAGATACAATTGCTGAAGGATATCAGGGTGCTTGTGAAGTTATATTAAACTATCCAGATAAAGCACCAGCAAGGCTTATGAGCATTGAAGGTGCTGTGGAATATATGAGAACATTATCTATGCAAATTGCTGATTTGCAGAAAGTAATGCCTCATACAGAGGTGGTAAATAACCTTGATCTTATTAAAGATCAGATAAACTCAGCTAAGTACAAATTATTATTCCTTAGCTAGTTGTTATTTTTCACAAATTTTTGTATATTATATATGTGCATGACGCACAAATATTTATTTGTTAAACATTAATTTTTTAGAAAATGGCTTATTTTAATCATGCTTTTTACAAAAGCTTTTTAGCAACAGACGCTTCTGCTGCTAATGGAACTAAGACTTCTGCTTTGGCTGCTGGTCAATTAGCTTTGGTTGATGGTTCAGACTGGACGGCTCACGCATCCGGTGCTTTCCCTACCCCTGGTATGGCTTATTTAGTGCAAGGTTCTTTGCACGGTAGTGACACTGTAGGTGGAAATAAATTCCACGGTGGTTACGCAGAATCAGTAAAATCAAAAGGAATCAATCCTAGATACTTGACTAGAGTATGGGAATCTTCTTGTATTCAGGCTACTGCTGCTACTGCTTCTATTGCAGTTGGTTCTAAGTGTAACCCTTGTGGTGAAATCTTTATGTTGCGTTTGGACGTTAAAGGTGCCCCTGCATTGCGTTTCTTGAATCACAATGCTTATGCTATTGGTGATTCTGCTCACGTAGCAATGGATGCTGACGGTGTTCCTTACGAGCAATCTTCACTTTGTTGTGCTGATGGTCAAGAGTTTTTGGATCCTGCTGTTGCACTTGCAAGAGCTGCTCACATGTTGATTTCTGATCCTATTCTTGAGCCTTTCGTTAAAGAGAAAACTGGTGGTGGTATGACCGTAGTTGTTGGTGGTGTTTCTACTGTTTACACTATTGAAGAAGTTCTTGATGGTACTTACTCTCCTTCTGTTGATCCTGTTGCTGATGCAGTAACTGCTAAAGTTACCTTTGAAGGTGCTTATGTAGATACTAAGTTTGGTGACTGTTCTTTTGACAGCCGTGATTACTACGGTAAAGAGCCTATCCAATTGGTAGCTTCTTTGTTGGATGAAACTGGTGATTCTTGTAGCGAATGTGGTGTAGCATCTAGCACTCCTGGTACTATGCAGCAAACTGTTGGTGAAACTGTACTTAGAAAACTTTTGTTGACTGAGTCTTACGGACAAGCTCCTTTCCACCAAGGTAACGTTGATTCTGTACGTATGCGTGAGATTGAAGGTTCTGAGGAAGTAATTAGTGCTATTGACCGCAGTGCTTTGTACAAGACTTACTATGTACAACACAGCGTTCCTAGATTGAACAATGCAACTAGCGTATTTGACAATGAGCAGTACGTTTATGAAATCTTTGTGAAGTGTGATGATGAACAAACGCAAGGTGAAATTGAAGCGTTGTTGGATATCTTGGTTGCTGCTGCTAATGCTTCTGGCAATCCAATGACAAGAGAAGAAACTATTGATCAACAATAATTAGATCAATAATAATGCTTTATAAAAGGGTGGGGGAGAAATCTCCCACCTTTTTTATTTCTAATTATGATCTTTTTTTTGTATATTATCTATGTAGTATACTATTTATATAAAAAAAATTATCATGGCTGATAAGCATATATTAAGTTTGGAGGTTCCCACAGTGGCTAACTGTGAAATACTTAGTATAAAAGATACTAGTCAGTACACAGATAAGCTTGATATAGATTGTGGTGAACTATTAATTACTTCACCTGGATATAATGTCCCTGTTCTTATAAAGGTAGATCCTGATTTTGATCTTAACCTTAATGGTTGTTTGCTAGGTACACAGACAGAACACTGTGGTACTATGAGAACAGCATTAGCAGATGGAATCTATATTATTAAATACAGCGTTGCACCTGTAAGTAAAGTTTATGTGGAGTACAATCATTTAAGAATAACTAGTCTTTTAACTTCTTATTACAACACATTGTGTCACATTGATGTGAATGATTGTGAACCTCATAGTGAAAGAAAAGATCTTATTGATGAGATGAAATATATTAGGACAGTAATTGACGCTGCGGTTGCAAAGGTTGAGTACTGTAATAGTCCTAAAGAAGGAATGGCTTTGTATAACTATGCAAAGAAAAGACTTCAAAAAATATCTTGTAAAACTGTAGGATGTTAAACTTTAAATAAACCAACATTATGACTTGTAAAAAATGTAACAAAACTTTTAGCTGTGGTTGTCAAAAAACACAAGCTTCAGATGGCTCAACTGTCCACAAGACATGTTTAGGAGAATATGAAGCCATGCTACAAGCAACAAAAAAATAAAATGGATAGTGCCTTAATTAAGAAGATTGAAACAGAGAAGAAGTTTGCTACTGCTGTATATAAAAACTTCATGTCTTTAAGATATGGGATGGATCCATGTTGTCTTGTTGATATGGAAGCAGCTTCTATTAAGAAGTGGCTTTGTGATTGGGATGACCTAACACTTCAAGTTGCAACCCCAAGTGAAGATTTGAAAACAACAACACAAAGTATAATTGTTTGTCAGACTCCAACAGAGACTGGTGTAACATCATGGACAAGTGCTGATATAGATGCATTAATTAAGAGAATTGAAATTCTTGAAACTACTGCACTAGAAGATGAAAAAGATCTTAATTATGTACATGATCAACCTGTTGCAAGTACAACTTGGACAATTATTCATAACCTCAATAAGAAACCTTCCGTTAGAATTGAAGACTTATTGAAGAATGATATTATGGGTGAAATAGACTATACGGATAATAATACAGTAACAATAAAGTTTGCAATTCCTGTTGCTGGAAGTGCATACTTAAACTAATAAGCAACAAAAATAAAAACAATTAAATAAATAACAATTATGGCTCTTAAGTATTTGTCTCATTTAGAGACGTTAAACATTGACATGCAAGGGTACGAGTTACAAAACGCTGTAATTCACACTCTTACCACTGCAACAAGACCTGCAAGTCCTACGGCAGGTCAGATTATTTACAACGCATCAACTGGTTCATTAGAAGTATATGATGGATCTGGATGGGTTTCTGCTTCAGGTGATATTACTGCGGTAACTGTATCAAGTGGTACTGGTCTTACTGGTAGTGCTTCTGGTACTTCAGGTGCAGTATCTGGTACTATTTCTCTTGATTATACTGGTACAAACAACTTTATTGATTCTGCAACGAATCTTGAAGGTACTGATATTGCAACAGGTGATACTATTGTATACCATGATGCTACAGACAATAACGTTAAAAAAGGTTTTGTTTCTGACTTACCTTTTACAAACAATACAGGTACTGTAACATCTGTTAGTGGTACTGGTACTGTAAGTGGATTGACCTTAAGTGGTACTGTAACTTCAAGTGGTAACTTAACTCTTGGTGGTACTTTAGTACTTACAAGCAGTCAAGTAACTACAGCTTTAGGTTACACTCCTTACGATAGTACAAACCCTAACGGGTATACTTCATTTGCTGAACCGGGTATTTTCTCTGGTGGTGGTACTCCTACTCTAGCTAGTGGTGTAACTGCAGCTGAAATCAGAGCTTTGATTGGTGCCGGTACTTCTAGTACTACAGGTACTGTTACTTCTGTAGCTGTATCGGGTAGCAACGGTATTACTGTATCAGGTTCTCCTATTACAGGTGCTGGTACTATTAGCCTTGGTTTATCTAACTTGGCAAATAGCGTTCTTGCAAATGATGATGTAACATTTGGTACTACAACTGTAGCATTGGGTGGTAGCTCTACTTCTATTGCTGGCCTAACTGCATTGGATTTTGCAGCTGGCGATAGAACTATTGGTGCTTCTATTGGTGCAAATAATTTGACTCTTGCCGGTTCAACTTCTACGGTTGTTATTCCTGGTAACTTGACTGTAAATGGTACTACAACTACTGTTAACTCAAATCAAGTTAATATTGGTGATGCAATTCTTACATTAAATGCTGATGAAACAGGTGCTCCTTCTCAAAACGCAGGTTTTGAAGTTGAAAGAGGTACTTCTGCAAATGTTCAGTTTATATGGAATGAAACTGATGATAGATGGGATTTTGGTGCTTCTTATGATGTACGTGCTAATGCATTTATTGGTGATTTAGATGGTACTGCTGCAGATGCTAGTAAATGGACTAATGCTAGAACTATTACTCTTGGTGGTGATGCTTCTGGTTCTGTATCTATTGATGGTTCTGCTAACGTAACTCTTACCGTAAGTGTTGATGGTGTACAAGCTAACTCTGTTGCTCTTGGTACTGATACTACTGGTAACTATGTTGCAACTGTATCTGGTTCTGGTGCAATTAGCGTTAGTGGTTCTGGATCTGAAACAGCTGCTGTAACTGTTTCTATTGCTGATTCTAGTACTACTGCAAAAGGTGCTGTTGAATTGGCAACTTCTGCTGAAGCCATTACGGGTACTGATACTGCACGTGCTGTAACTCCTAAAGCGGCTAGCGATATGGTTGCTGATAGAATCAGTAATTATAGAGTAACAGATACTATGCCTGCAGGATCTTTAGTTCATCCTGTTGCTCATGGTATGGGTACCGCATTTGGTGTTAGTGGTGCTGTTTCTCCTATTATTGTAAGCTGTTTTGATGCAATTACAGGAGAAATGTTGATGATTGAAACAGTTCAAATTTCTATTGATGATTTTGAATTGAGATCAGTTGCACCTACTGCAAATGATATTTTAGTTTCTGTAGTATTTGCAGGATAATATAGAATAAATAATTAGATTTGTAAAAATCTGAATATAAAGATATGGCTATTAAATTTTTATCTGCTATTGACCAAGGAGCTTATCAACTGCCATCAGTTGATGGCTCTGCCGGTCAAGTGCTAACAACAGATGGTAGTGGCAATGTAACATTTCAAAGTGTTGCTGCTTCTGCAAACTATTATTTGAGTGGTGCTTCATTTAATACTGGAAACGGTGTTTTGACCTTAACAGTAAGTGGAGCTGCAAATCAGACTGTTGATTTGGATGGTAGATATGCATTAAGTAGTCATACGCATTCTTATGATAATTATCAGTCCTGGAATCTTAAAACAAATGGGATTCAAAGGACTACCGTACAGTCTGGGGGAACATTAGATCTTGTAGCGGGATCTAATGTCTCTCTCAGCTACGGAGCTGGAGGTGTTGTAACAATTGCCTCCACAGATACAAATACTGATACCAATGATATAGATTATATCAATGCTGCATCATTTAACACAAGTACTGGTGTTATTACAGGTACTGGTGTTGGTAATGCAGGATTTACTGTGGATATTGACGGTAGATACTTACCACTTGCAGGGGGTACAATTACAGGTAATTTACAGGTTAATGGTTATATCAAGAGTAATGGTCAACAACTTGTATTAAATGCAGGAGAATCCGCAGGTTACGCTACGGGACAAACCTCAGAAATTGTATATATCAATGCCGAGGCGGGATTAGAGATTTTATCTTCACCCGACAATTGGTCAACAGGATGGGCAGGACGTAATAGTGCGTACATTAACAGAGCAGATGCCACATCATACTTGCCAGGTACTTTAACAGTAAATGGACATGGTAACTCCTCACAATGGAATACTGCATACGGTTGGGGTGATCATGCTAGTGCTGGATATCAACCTGCTGGAAACTATTTTACAGATGGTGATACAGTATTAAACATGGCCAACAATGATGGTTTTGTGTATGATGACACTACCAACACTATGTATGTTAAGCTAGATGGTACTAACCGTGAGATTTATCATACGGGAATTTTTACTGATAATTCAGCTAACTGGAATACTGCTTATAGCTGGGGTAATCACGCGTCCGCAGGCTACTTAACATCTTATACAGATACAGATAATTATGTAGATTCAGTTGCTTTTAATACTACAACTGGTGTTCTTACACTTGGTAGAACAGGAGCTCTTACTGATTTAACTGTTGATTTAGACGGTAGATACCAAGGAGCGGGTACATATAATACCATCATAGGAACCGATAGTGATATTAGTGCCACAGGTGCAACTGTAATTAGTGCAATTAATATGACTGATGGTGTTATTCAGTCACATAGTACCAGAACCTTAACTCTTGCTAATTTAGGCTACACTGGTTCTGCTACAGCAGATGATTATGGTGGCTGGAGAATCAGTGATTCTTCAAATACAGAAGTTATTGGTGCCGGTGATACACTAACAGTTGTTGGTGCTGGCGCGGCAAATGTTCAATATGACACAAGTACAAATACACTTACAATTACAAGCACTGATACTAACACTAATACTACATATAGTGCTGGAAGCGGTTTATCATTAAGTGGTACTACATTTAGTCACGCTGATACTTCATCTCAATCATCAGTTAATAACGGTGGTAGAACTTATATTCAAGATATTACATTAGATACCTACGGTCACATTACAGGTATTGTTTCTGCTACAGAAACTGTAACTAATACAGATACTATAACTAGAGTTGGTACATCTGGAAATGAAGCCAGTGGAACTATAACTTTGATTGCTGGTGGTGCAACCACTATTTCTCAATCTGGTACATCTATTACCATTAGCTCTACAGACACTAATACAGACACTAATAACTATTTAACAGGTGCTAGTTTTAGTACAAGCAATGGTATACTTACGCTAACAAGACAAGGTCTTGGAGATATTACTGTTGATTTAGATGGTAGATTTACAGATAACGGATATGCTGATGCACTTAACCAGCATTTAAGAACATCTGATTCTCCATCATTTGCTGGTATGACCATTAATGGTAACCTTACTGTCACAGGTACAACGGTTACTGATCAGGTAGAAGTTGTTTCTACATCAACCGGTATTTTGTTTGAAGGTAGTGCTGCAGATGCATATGAAGGTTTATTGTTAGCTGGTACTTTAACAGCAGATAGAACATACACTTTACCAAATGCTACGGGTACAGTAGCACTGACTTCTGATATTCCAACGGTTAATAATGCAACACTTACCGTGCAAGGCACAGGTATTCTTAGCGGATCCGGTACATTTACGGCAAATGCTTCTAGTAATGCTACTATTAGTATTAGTCATAATGACACTTCTACATTAAATGGAGCCTATGGTGGTTCTAATAATGGAGTTGTTATAGAAGATATTACAGTTGATGCGTATGGTCATGTTACTGCAATTGGTACAAGAGATCTAGATGGTAGATTTGATAACTATGGTGGTTGGAGAATTAGTGATACTGTAACTACAGAATTATTAGGAGCAGGCGCAACATTAAATGTTGTAGGAGCGGGTGCATCAACTGTTCAATATGATGCTTCAACAAACACTTTAACAATCACAAGTACAGATACAAACACTGATACTAATACAACATATTCTGCAGGCAGCGGTCTTACTTTAACTGGAACAACATTTAGTCACACAGATACAAGTAGTGCTTCTTCTGTAAACAACTCAGGAAGAACGTACATACAAGATATTACAATTGATACATACGGTCACGTAACCGGGATATCTTCAGCCACTGAAACAGTAACAAATACTGATACAAACTATTACTTAAATGGAGCTTCATTTAATACATCAGATGGTGTATTAACTTTAACAGTATCAGGTACTAGTAATCAAACAGTTGACCTTGATGGAAGATATCAACTTGCCGGTACATACAATACTATAATTGGTACAGACTCAGATATTAACACATCTGGTGCTACTATTATTGATAATATATATGTTACTGATGGTGTTATTACAAGTATGGGTACACGTACTCTTACTCCTGGTGATATTGGTGCAGCTTACTATGATCATTTTAGATCATTAGGTACTACTGCATTTACAGCAGGTGGTGGAAGTAATTCATCTATTACTACAGACCAGTTAATTTCTGAGATGGAAGGTGATGGTGCATTTGATTCTTATACTTCTACATTTAAAACTAGTTGGTCATATGCAGGTAATGATAATCTTAGTAATGCTGGAAACTTTACAGAAACTGCCGGTACTTCATGGTTAACTTGGACAGATGATTCTAGTGACAGCACCCGTGGAAATATTACTGCTCTTGCAATTGCTCCAAATACTGGTGGTTCTGCTTATGGGGTTTATATTTATAATGATCAAGGTTCTGGTTATTCTCCAGGATGGAGGGAAGTTTGGACTGATAAAACTCTTAACCCTATTGTATCTGCTACTGTATCAAATGATACAACTACTTATGTAAAAGCAGATGGAAGTTCATTTTCATTAACAACTAGTGATGCTAACTCTAATACATATGTAACCGGAGCATCATTTAATACTGGTGACGGTGTCCTTACATTAACAAGAAACTCTGGATCAGTGACGGTTGATCTAGATGGACGTTATCAATTAGCAGGAACGTACAACACTATCATAGGAACAGACACTGACATTGATACTTCAGGTGCTACTATTATAGATAACATCTATATGACAGATGGGGTTATTACCTCACATGGTACTAGAACACTAACATTAGCTAACTTAGGATATACAGGTGCTACAAATGCTGATGCATATGGTGGATGGAGAATTTCTGACGGAGCTACTACTGAACTATTGGGTGCTGGTGCAACTCTTACAGTTAATGGTACTGGGGCTACAACAGCAATTTATGACGCTGCAACAAATACATTAACAATTAACTCTACAGATACCAATACAAACACCACTTATAGTGCTGGTAATGGTATTAGCCTTTCAGGCACTACATTTAGTGTAGCAGCTGGTACTGGTTTATCTCAAACAAGCACAGGTTTAGCATTAGCAACTGCCGGTGCTGGAGCCGGAACATACGGTTCTACAGGTAATGGTACTAAGATAGATACAATTACTCTTGACGCTTATGGAAGAATAACTGCTGTAGCAACCGGAGCAACGGGTGATATTTTAGGGGTTACCGCTGGTACGGGATTATCTGGGGGTGGTACTTCAGGTACTGTGACAGTTTCTTTAAGTCATTTAGGTCTTGAATCTTTAGGAGATCCTAATGCTGATCGTGTGGCTTTCTGGGACGATAGTGCGGGTGCATTTAAATGGTTGACAATGGGTTCTAATTTATCTATATCAGGAACTACGTTAAATGCCACAGATACAAATACCAATACAACTTATACTGCTGGCGGTGGTTTAACACTTAGCGGTACAACTTTTAGTCATACAGATACATCTTCTCAGGCTTCAGTAAATAACTCTGGTAATACAGTAATTCAAGATATTACTGTTGACACATATGGTCATATTACTGGATTAGCTTCTAAAACTTTAACTTTATCTGGATTAGGATACACGGGTGCATCTAATGCGGATTTATATAACTATTGGACAATTGATGCAGGTGGTCAACAAACCAATGTTACAACACAAAGTATAATAACATTTGTAGGAACGGGAGCAACTAATGTTCAATATGATCCTGTTCTTAAGCAACTTACAATTGATTCCACAGACACTAATACAAACACAACGTATAGTGCTGATGGTAACTACGGTCTTACATTATCTGGCACTACGTTTAGACTAGAGGATGATAGACGTAGAAACAGTAGTACTACTGATATTTATACAGGTAATACTCATGACTATACATTCTATGACGCAAGTATAGGTATCCGTTGGTATACAGCTGGTGCTGAAGAAATGCGTTTACAAGATAATGGTACACTCCATGTAGATGGTGATGTTGTTGCTTATTCTAGCACAGTTTCTGACAGAACCTTTAAGGATGATATTGTTACTATAACAGATGCAATAGATAAGGTTAAAAAGCTAAGAGGTGTTGAGTACGTATGGAATAGCGGTTATAGAAAAGGTAAAAAAGATTTAGGTCTTATTGCACAAGAGGTTCAAGAAGTATTACCAGAAATTGTACACGAGCATGAGATGCCTCTTATGGAAGATGCAGAAGCTGGTAAAACTTATAAGACCGTAGACTATGAAAAAATGGTTGGCGTGCTCATAGAAGCAATGAAGGATCAACAAGTAATGATTGATACTTTAACTGCTAAATTAGAGACATTAGAAAAAAACTTTAATTCAAGACTGTAATGCCACTTCAGAGCTCAGGTCAAATAAGTATAAGTCAGATTAATGCAGAACTTGGATTATCAAATTCAGATTCAAGTTTAGCTAATTTATCTGCTGCTGCAAATAATACAGATCCTTGTAATAGTGGATCATTACCTACATCTAATGCAGCACCACATTCTATGGCAGAGTTTTATAACTATGATCATAACTGTACAAGTGGACCAACTCTTATACAATGTACTATTGCAGGACCTTTTCCAATTTCTGATGAAGCTTGTGCATTTGGTACTGAATTTTGTGAAACGGGTCAAACTTCAATTGTTTGGACAGATGGAGCAAGTTGTTGTCCTGAATTGAGTAATAGTTATTACACGGATGCCAATGGAACTACACCTCAGCCAGCTGGTTGGTATGCTGCATGTGATTGTCCAACTTTCTATGTATTTCACTTGGATGATCAAGGTTTAGTATTTGAAAGTCAAACTTGCGGTAGATAATATTTTTTTATATATTTGATATCAAAGACAAAACATATATATTTGTATCAATTAATTAATTAACGTCATGGCAAAAAAATCAACAAAAAAAGCTGCTGAATTAAAAATTACAGCTGAAGAATTGGAAAAGCTGCAAGGTTTGCAACAAACTATTGCAAATGCAGTTAACAATCTTGCAAACATTGAAATTGCAAAACATGAGTTGCTTCAAGATCACGCATCTATGAAAGCAGCAATGAGAGCTTTTTCAGAGGAATTACAAGAGAAATATGGAGAAGTAAACATCTCCTTAGCTGATGGCTCTATTACAGAAGTTGAAGCTAAACCCGCTCCAGTAATGGCTCCTGTTGAATAACATTCAGCATTAGAGTTTCTTAGATCCTATTTTACAGCTTAATTATAATTAAACTTCTTGTTTGATTATAAAAACTTTTGTATATTATAGTGTATACTAGTAAGTTTTATTAGTTGTAAAATAGGATTTTTATGTTACCAATCAATAACGGGGATACATCACCCTGCTCCAATATCTCATCAAATTGTGTAATCTGGCAAGGACCTGATATTCCTTGTATTGGATTATGCCATGGTGACACTGTAAGTGATGTAATTGCAAAACTTGCAGAAAAACTTTGTGAGCTATTAGATCAAACAACAACAGCAGAACCAGATTTAACTGGTTTAGATTTGTTATGTACTCTTCCTAATGGACAAACAGCTCCAGATACAATTGCTGAAACCATACAACTAATTGTTGATTATGTATGTGATATTTCAAAAACTCCTGATTATGTATTACCTACAATTAATCTACCAGCTTGTTTATACTATACTCCGGAAGGATCTGTTGATCAAGTAACAGCTTTACCTTTAGATGAGTATGCTGAATTATTGGCTACAGAAATATGTGATATACTTTCAACAATTTCTGTTATACAAGCAAATATTTTAGATCATGAGTCTAGACTTGTTATTTTAGAAAACTGTGTATTACCATGTGCTAGTGGTCCTGCAGATCAATCTGTTCTTTCTGACTGTTTATTTCCAGGAGTAAGTACAACACACAGTGATATGATTCTTGCATTAGAAGAAGCTCATTGTAATTTAGAAAATGCTGTTGGTAGCCCCGCTTTAATTTCTTTAGCAATTAATACCTCTAATTGCATAACAGGTTCTACATCTGTATTAAGCGGTACAGGTACATATGGTTCTTTATCAGACTGGGTTGCAACACCATCTACATTATCTCACGCTGTTCAAAATGCATGGGTTGTTATTTGTGATATGTATGATGCAATTCAAACAATTCAAGCAAATTGTTGTCCCGGAGCTTGTGACTCTATTATATACGCTTTTACAGCTAGTTTAAATAAAACCAATGATGGTGTTCCAACAGGAGTTACTGCGGTATTTACTAGTTCTTCTGTTCCTGCAACATATAATGATTGTACTGGTTCTAGTACATTGACAGTAACAGATGGTAATGGTGCATCTACCACAACTACATTTAGCATTGCATCTTTGCAAAGTTCAGCAAGTGGTCTTTTTGTATCATTAAGTGGTTTATACTTATATGATGGATTTACGCTTGTTGCTGATTTTTGTACAACAGATGGAGTCAACACGTGTAGTGAAACAGTTACTACAACAGTTTCTTCTGAAATCCCATGTCCTTCTAGCATGACTCAAACAGCTAGTACTACATCAATAGATGTTACATTTAATAACTGGATTGGTAATACTGCTATCTATGTGGTTAAAGCAACTGATGTATCTACGGGCATTGTGGTAGATTCTAATACTATTACTACTCCGGGTATAGCTGTGTTTACGCAACTTACAGGATTAACTGCAAGTACAACATATCTTATTTCTATTGAAGTAAGCATTGGTGGTAGAACTAGAATTTGTGATTTCCCGTCTAATATTACAACAGGAGAACCAGCAGTTACAACAAACTATTATGTAAGATCTTGTAGTAGTCCAGGTGATATGATTGTAGTCGGTTATTCTTCTGGTACATTGACTATTGGTCAAGCCGTTCTTCTTTCTTTTGACAATGGAACGGATTGTTGGGAGATTGTTAGTACAACAACAAATCCATCAACGACAACTGTATTGTATGCATTCACTGATTGTACTAGTTGTGGAAGTGCTTGTTTGTCATATACTATTCAAAGCAATGATGTAAATAACGATGGTGATGTAAACTATACAGATTGTAATGGAAATGCTGCTTCACAAGCTGTTGTTGGTATAACCAATTTTACAATTTGTTCACAAGAATACCCATTTTTTAATGGAGTATCAGGCGCAGCAAATATAACATTAATTGGTCCTTGTGTCTAATATATAATAATTAATAAAAAACAAAATGGCTTGTAAGTGTAGTAATTGTAATTCAGATCCCTGTGGATGTAAAGACCACGGTTTAACAACACCATGTGGTTATACAGAATGTAGCACAGGTAATGAACGTTGTGATGATGTTCAATGTACTGAATGTGTTAGCTACTGTGGATCAACTTTTAGAATTGAAACCCCAACTGGAATTTTAAAGGTGGAGTCTGGAGAAAGACTTGATCAAATTCTACAAAAGTTTGCTTTAATGTTTGTACACGGTATTGACGTCTGTGCAGCAGATAATGTACACCACGCTCCTTATAACTTATATGCAGAAACAGTTACTAGTACAACTATTGATATTGTATGGGGAGGTATTTCATCTTTAAGTGAAGAGTTTGATGTGTTCTATGATACTGTAGATACACCATCAGGTTGGACACAAGCAAATGCAAATCCTTTAGCAACAGCAATAGATAAATATACAATCATTGATCTTGCTCCTGCAACCGAATATAAAATAAAAGTAGAATCAACTTTTGGTGGAAACACTTGTGACTCAGTAGAGATTTTGGTTACTACTTTATCCGCATAACAACAAGAAGTGGTAGTTTGTTGGTTTTCTGTCACAGACGTTGGAGAGGGTCCCTGCGGGGGCCTTCTTTTTTTATTAACAAATATTTCTTAGATTTGGTAAACTTATAAATCTTTATTATGCAAAATCTCAAACAAAAAATTGCAGAAAGTTTGAAGTGGAAAAAGAATTCAAGCATAGCTTCTGCAAGACTAGGGATTTCTGAAAAAGAGTATTTAAAAATTAAAGAGGAAATACTGTCAGAAAGAAAAAGAGAGAGGAAAAAACGTAAATTTTTTAGCAGTGCATCAGATAATGCACAACTTGCAGAAGCCATTGATCTTGAAAAGGGAGAGGGTAAAATCTCTGGAACTTTTGATCATGAACCTAAGTCACCAGAAGAAATTATTGAATTACTTAAAATAGACACATCTATTTGGAAGTTATCTCAATATTGGAATAAACAGATGGGTGATCATTGGAGAGTTTCTGCTCTTGTATCTAAGGTCAAGAATTCTGATGAAAAGTATTTTGAAGATCTTTTAAATAACTGGGAGCCTAAGACATATAAAATAGAAAAACCAAACTTAAGAAATCTTAAAAAAGGAAAGACTGAAGTTTGTGCTGTAATGTCACTCCAGGATATTCACTTTGGTAAAGAGGGTAATGAAACTATAGATAAAGACTTTGAAGATACAATCACTGATCTTTTAACTAGAGCTGCTTCTGCTCATTTCATTAAGAAACTATACTTTGTTCTTGGGGGTGATTTAATCAACATGGATACGTTTAATGGTACAACAACAAGCGGAACTATGTTGGACAACTGCAGCATGGCCACAGAGGCTTATATGCAGGCTTTTGATGCTATGCATTGGGGTATTAATTATATTAAGCAGTTTTGTGAAGAATTGGTTGTTGTTTATATACCGGGTAATCATGATAGACTTTCTTCATTCCATTTAGCTCATGCTTTATCTAAGTCTATTCAAGATTCTAATATTACATGGGATGTTGAATATACTGAAAGAAAAGTACATGTTTGGGGTTCAAACTTTAATGCTTTTGAACATGGGGATGTACCAGCTAAAAACACACCTTTAGTATATGCAACTGAGTATCCTTTAGAATGGGGAACAACTAGAAACAGAACTCTATTTACAGGTCATTATCATCAGAATAAAAAGATAGAATATATGACCACATCTGAGAATACTGGTTTTATACACAAAACTTTACCAAGTCTTTGTAAGACTGATTATTACCACTATCATAACAAATATGTAGGTAATAGAAGATCAGGTAAGATAGAACTACAGCATGCAGACTTAGGAAATATTTGTGAATTAACATATCAGGCACTATAAAGAACAGCAATTAAACTTTTATAACTGCTGTTTTTTTTGTAAATTAATAATGTAAACTATGATTAGTAATTTCAAAAAGCCTGATTTAAATGCTCCTAGATATAGGAAAAAAACATTGGGCCTACTGAATAAAGAAACATTTAAAGAATTTAAAGACAAGAGACCGTTATATGCTCATATTGACAATGATAAGTTAAAAACGATAATCAAGCTGTACAATAAAGCATTATGGGAAGGAGTCATAAAACATAGAGACGGTGTAGAGTTACCAGACTCATTAGGCTATTTGTTTATAGGAACATGCCCTCCAGCAAAGAATGTAAACATAGACTATCAAAAGTCAAATGAATATGGTAAGGTACTAAGAAATAAAAACTGGGATACGGACGGCAACATTGGTAAAATATTTTATACAAACTGGTCAACTAAATATAGATTTAAAAATAGAGAGCTTTGGTCATTTGTAGCATGTAGAGATTTTAAAAGAACGGTTGCAAAAGAATATCCTAAGAACTGGACCAAGTATATAAAGATGCAGAGCAAGATGAAAATCTCTCATCTATATGATCCTAACCCAAACAGTACAAAACAAGCACTAAAGGACTATGATGAATTTGAAACATAAACATCATGACTACAATAGGATCTGTAATATCAAGAATAAGGGGTCAAGTAAAAGCAGAAGTTCAAGATGCTTTTGTTACTGACAGATATATTTATAGTTTGATTCAAAAGTTTGCTCAACTTCTAATTAGAAGACAAGACAGCTTAAACAAACTAATGAAATTTAATGCAATATGGAAGCAGCTTCCTTTCATAGAGCTTATTGAAGTAGATAAAGTAGAAGCAGAGTGTACAGGAATTACTTCAGGCTGTACAATTAAAAGGACAAAAAATAAACTTCCCAATATGATGGAAGGTTATTGGGGTCCACTAATTAGAACCGTTAGTTCTATTGATGGTTCACGTGAGCTTAAAGCTACACATCCGGGTACATATACCTCACTTACTAAAACAACTTCATTTAGATATAACAACCAGAAATACTTTTGGTATTTAAATGGTTATCTATATTTCCCAGATTTGGAATGGGATGCTGTAAGATTAGAGGGTGTATTTGATGATGACATTTCTGATTGGTTGTGTGAAACTAAAGATCAATGCACGCCAAGATATGAGCAAGAAATTAATATTCCTGAATCTTTATTTGCTGAAATTGAGCAACAAGTTTTAGTTGCAATGGGATCCGCTTTAAGAATTCCACCAGAAGATTCAGATAACAAAATTAATATACATAGATAATGGCAGTCTCACATAAATATAGAACTTTTGATCAGTTGATGGAAGATGTTTCCATTGACTTTTCTACGTATGCTCTTGAGGGTATGCTTGATCCAGCTCAGTTAATCAAAGTAGCTACAAGAGTTAATTATGATTTAGGGCTGAGAATTCATAGAACAAAGCAAGTTGTTTTAGATGTAGAACACAATAAGGCTAGACTGCCTCATGACTTTGCATATTTAAACTATGCTTTTATTTGTGGTGATTATACCATTGAACAAAAGATGCCTTCAGGTACACATGTAGAAGATGTACCTGTTGACTATGTACCAGATCCTGGTTTTACTGGACCGTGTGATGATCCTACTTGCAGTGATGTTTGCGTTCTTACAAATTGCGGTGGTGATGTAAAGTATAAGCTTGTGCATAAAACAGGTTCTTCTGAATATAGAAGCTACACTGCTTTTGCTCCTTTGCGTATTACAACAGTTAATGATCAGACCTGTGATTGTCCTAACTTAAATGTTAGATCTGATATGATTGCTGAGATTAAGGATGGATTTTTAAAAACCAATTTTAAAACCGGAAAAGTCTACATAAACTATCAGGGTGCTATGGAAGACAATGATGGTAACCTTTTAGTATTAGATCATCCGTATTGTAATGAATATTACGAGTATGCTTTAAAACAAAGGATACTTGAAAACTTAATGTTTGCTGGTGAGCCTGTTGGAAACCAAATGGGACTAATAGAACAGAGATTAAGAGCAGCTAGAAATAATGCATTAAGCTTTGTTAATACACCAGATTTTGAGGAAATGAGAAAGATGTGGGAAGTAAATAGAAAAGCACAGTACCACAATTACTACAATATGTTTAAAAGCAGACCTACACTAGGATAATACCATGGCAAAGAAACGAGCATCATCTTCTGCAACAAATCAATCAAAACTTCAAAATACTTCTACAGGAGACATTAGGGTTTTTTTGAAGGGTATGATTAAAGATACCTCACACTCTTTTATTCAGAAAGAGCAGTGGTCTCATGCACGTAATGCTATTAACAATTCTGTTGATGGTGATCTTGTTCTTTTAGGTAATGAGCCTGCTAACCTTTTATGTGCTTCGGCTCCATATCCAATTATAGGTGCTATTCATACGCAAGCAGATAAATGGGTAATCTTTAGTACAAATGATAACAAATCTGAAATAGGTTTATTTGATGATAGTCAATGTACATATACAAAGATTGTAAATGATGATTGCTTGTCTTTTAATAGACGGCACCTTATCACTGGGGCAGCAAAAGAAAACTTTGACTGTACTTGGCAAGTATACTGGGATGATGGTAATAATCCATCAAGAACTATGAACATTGATGATGTTCCCTGGAAACAAGTTGTTGTATCTGATCCTGGTGAAGATTGTGTAATATATGAAGATACTGCAGAACTAGACTGTGAAAAAATCAGACTTGCTCCTTTATTAAATACACCCTGTGTAGAAATTTCTAAATCTGTTAGTGGCGGTCAATTAAGAAATGGATCATACCAGGCTTTTATTGCATATACTGTAAACGAGCAAAGAGTTACAGACTATATTGGTATTTCTAATGTTCAATCATTATTTGATCACAACGGTACCTCTGGTTCTTTATCTATAAAGGTTTCTAATCTTGATACAGAATTTGATTACTATGAACTTGTAATCTTATCCAATAATCAAGAAAACACTGTAGCTAAAAAAATAGGACTATATAGCACAGAGCAATTTAATATTGAAATTGATTATATAGATCAAGCTTTAATATCTGTCCCTCTGGATGTAATTCCTTTAAGAAGCCCCGCCTATGAAAAGTCAGAAGCGATGTATGTGGTTAATGACTATTTAATTAGACAAGGTCCTACAGAACAATTTGATTTTAATTATCAACCCATTGCAAATCAAATTAAATCTAGATGGATTGTTGCTGAATATGATTCTTCTTATTACTACAAAGGCGGTAATAAAACAGGATTTATGAGAGATGAGCAATATGCTTTCTTTATCCGTTGGATTTATAATACAGGTGAAAGATCAAGCTCATATCACATTCCAGGTAGAGCCCCAAGAACTAATGGTATAAACCAATGGGGTCAGGTAATAAATGAAACAGCAACAAATGCAGGTCAAAATTCTATATCACCGGATGATATGAATTTCCAAATATTTAATACAGCCACAATTACACAAGCTGGATTAAATATACCTACTGGGGACGGTGGGACAATTATTGCTAAAGGTGATATGGCATATTGGGAATCAACAGAAAAATATCCAGCAACAAAACCAGATATATGGGGTAATTTATGTGGTAAATATATTAGACATCATAAAATGCCAACAGAAGAAATTGGCTCACAACTTCATATATCTACAGATAATGGTAAAAAGATTAGAATTTTAGGTGTTGAGTTTTATGATATTAAACCACCACTTGATAACAATGGTAATCTAATTACAAACATTGTAGGTTATGAAATTTTAAGAGGTTCTAGAGAAGGTCATAAGTCTATTCTTGCTAAAGGTATATTCAGAAACATGCGTGTATATGATATACCTGAGGGCGGTCAGACTTTAGGTAATGATAAAGGTTTATATCCAAACTATCCTTTTAATGATCTTAGAGCTGATATATATTTTCATGATGGAAAAGAAGATCCTGACACACATAGAACAGATGGTTGTGATACTTGGACGCAGTCTATTAATACATTTAAACCATTAACAGGATATAAGAAAGATTATTTTACATTTCATTCTCCAGAATTAATGTTTAGAAGACCCTTTCTAAATGCGTATGAAACTAGAATTTATGGAGAACTTGATGGTATAGCTGTTGGTCATTTTATACCATCTGAAAATCATCCTAAGAATAAATTACTTAGAAATGGAGGAGCTATTATAGCTGGTATCATTGGTGTTGGATATGCCATTCATCAAATTCAAGGAACAAGAGATATCAAATATGAAGGTGCTCGTGGTAACATGACTTCTTCTAACTGGACTTTTGCAGGTCCTGCCGGAGGAGGTAATTCCCCAGGACTTGGTCAAGTTGCTATATCAGCAGCTGTTGCAGCTGGATTAGGTGCTTCTACCGCAGCTGATGTTATTGTAGCAACATTAATTGAAGATGCTACAAATATAGCAGCTCTTATTGACGGTGGTACAACCTCTTTTATTTCTCAACAACTTAATGCGGGTATTGCAAAAAATTTAGGAAATATACCTGGTATTTTGGGTGGAACAACAACTACTACTTATAAATTTGATCAAAGCTCTTCAAATTTACCAAGAGTTGTAAGATTACTTTCTGGTGCGGCACTTGGGGCAATGAATATTTCAATAGGCTCTCAAGAAATAATTGATCTTATTTACAATTTAGTTAAAGAAGATGATTTTGCATTTAAACATAATGCACATGGTTTTTATAATAACTATAGCAAAAGAAATTCTGGTCAGTTATTTAGAACCAAAAATTTAAATTCAAATTATATTGGTAGCTCGTTTCAGCAGTTTGAAGACTATAAAATAAATAATTTATTTAGACCAATGACAGTTGCACTAAGAACAGAAGATGAATTGGCTAATCCAAGTATTGTAGATAAATCTAGATATGCGGTTGGTGGAGATGCTTCAGGTTCTTATGGTGATGCATTCTTATTAGATCCAGATCAAGAGCAAAAAAGACCAATATCTGCTTTATATGGCGCATTAAAGTTTCAATTTGAAAATCAATATGGTCAATTGGATGGTATTAAACAAGTTCAAATGAGAGGTTGTATTGAATTAATTACACCAACAAACCCAAGTGAAAAATTTAATTCTTCTTCAATATTTGCCGGAGATACTTATATCAATAGATATACAGAAAAAACAATAATGCCAATCTTTACTGACTTTTTAAATGGTCAGCCAGATCAATATACATATGATTATTTACAACGTGTAAACATACCGTATCCAAGATTTTGGATGGATAC
>Ga0181572_10000140_pt1 | contig 45497 bp, 27 predicted proteins | sample 101ome_26_FD_133004 | JGI IMG/M metagenome (GOLD analysis project Ga0181572, IMG submission 133004) | Coastal salt marsh microbial communities from the Groves Creek Marsh, Skidaway Island, Georgia - 101408AT metaG (megahit assembly) | ecosystem: Environmental > Aquatic > Marine > Intertidal... | reverse complement strand
CGCCGCTTGAACTAGTTCCTGATGAACGGTTCTCTTGTTCTGCAAGTTTTGCTCTAATTTCTGCTAATGATGCCATAGTAATGCCTCCTATAATATTGCCTATGTGCTTTGTGCCTAATAATGTGTAGCACAGTTATAATACTACACAAAGTTATTTATCTTGTCAAGTATTTTTTTGACAAAATTTTCAAAATGTTAGCCGATTATCTTAAACCGGCTAACGCTTTAATTCTATCTGTTTCAGGATATCTGCTGCTTGCCATTTCTTCTGCCTGACGTTGCGCAACCATTGATTCTACTTTTTGAATAAATCTAGCAGCCGGTTCTACATATTGCGGACCGTAATCTTTTTCTACCATAGTAAGTACTGCTGTTTCGCCTTTTGGAAAAGTTCCGTTTTCTCTATCAAAGTAAGATAGAATGAACTCGCCAATTGGTGTCTTTGGTTTTTCATCAGCCTTTTCAATGCCTCCATCTGGTGTCATTTTAACTGACATTGGTTCGTCATCGCCTTCGTATTTGTCTTCGGCAAACTGACCCATTAATTGATCAATCGCTGCTTCTAACATATCGTCGACAGATTCTTTCTTAATTGGAACACAATTGTCTACACGCTTGCCACCTTTCATTTTGGTGCCCATACGCTTGTATCCATCCCAACATGCCTTACCGTCTACGCCTTTTTGTTTTTCTGCTTCTGCAACTAAATCATCAAAATCTAATTCTTCTGCCTTTGTTGCCTCACCAATTAGTTTGTAAACATATGGAAATACATCTTTTAGTTCTTCATTAAATTGTTTAATTGTTAATTGATCAATCCAGTTTTCCGCAACTTCTTCTGGAACTTCAATTGTCTCTGCTGCTACAAAATTTGCAACTGCTTCTGCATAATATGCAGGTTTTTGTAAATTAGAAATTTCTTTACGTACTTCAGAAATTCTACCTTTTAGTATATCGCTGTACTGATCTAGTGTTTCTGCCATAACAGTGCTACGACCCATGTAAGTATTTAACTTACGAATTTTATGCATTTCTTCACTAAGGCTTGTAATGTACTTGCCAAAGTCATCATATGCATGACCGCCTTCACTAATATGTAATGCTAATGCTCTTGCACCTGCAATGTGTTTGTAAGGAAATTTAAATTTTTCACCTTCTGGTGATTCAATAAAAATTTTGCTAATTTTGCTAGTACGACTACTTGCATTTTCTACATTAATAGGCGCACTATGCTTGATTGCTATTTTTGCTTTGCCTACTTTTTGGAAACTTGTACGATCGTTTCCATACATCTTTGACTCGGCCATTGTATTTTCTCCGTTGCGGTTTTGTGCTAAAAACTGATAATCTCTTTTGTTTAAATTGCTTTTATTAATATCTCTTACTTCAAATTTCATCATACGTTTTTTAGCAAATACACGTAACTCTTTTAAAAAGTTGTACCAGCCATCTTGTACTTCTTCCATTTGACCCTGTGCAATATCTCTACCGACTATTACACTTAATCCTGCTTCAGGATCTATTGCTACACTTACTTTGCCTAAATCAACCCCATCAGCAAGATAGGCAAAATCAAAATAACGTGCATCTTCGGGCACGTTAGTTACTTGTCCGTTTTCGTCACCAATTGTGACGTTTTCAAAACGTCCTCTGATCTTATTAAATAAGTCCGCAGATATTTTATCAAGTTTCTTCATAATATTATTTATCTAAAAGTTGCTGCTTATAAAAATAGGCATGGGCATTTCATAATCATCCATTTCGTTATCAATCTGTACAAAACTGTTGTATATTGCAGGATCCCAATCTTTCATAACTGCAATCATTCTTAACGCTAAGATCATTGCACTAACTAAATCATCTGTTGCGCCTGGTTTTGCTTGATAACTGCTACCTGTAGCAATATATGATTTTAGTTCACTGATAAGTGGTTTGCTTTTAATGCTTAGTTGGTCATTTTCGACCATTGTTTTTAGCCTAGCACAAGTTGTAACTTTACTGCTATGTGTAGTATTAAATCCTTTGCGGAACTTGCGTACATGTCCTTTGCGTATTGGTTCGCTGATAAACAATCCTGGCATATTTTCTTCACCAAAGTCATTTATAACAATTAGTGCTGCTTCGCCTAAACCGTTGTTTTCAACACTCCAATATATACCGTTATCGCTTTTTCTCTGATCAGCAATATATTTGAGTATGTCATTTAGTACACGTATTTGTCCAGGTATAGCAGTTGTATTGTGTTGCCATTCTGCAACCTGTTTGTATGTCGGAAGTTCTACAACTTGTATTGCTGCATAGTCTCCGCCTGTGCCCATACTTGGATCTAATGCAACAGCATAGTTTTTCTTTGGATCAATTTTTTCATAAAAACGTGTTTGACCCATATTAAGTACTGGATTTATACCTTCCATTGCTGCTAATTTAATACTGTTAATAAGTGTTTCATCAAATACCAAGAACTCGCAGCCATACTCACGTCTAAACTTCTCTTCACCAATACGGCCTATTTCGTCTTTCTTCCATTCTTCGTCTCTGTCAGGGTGTTCCCACCAATCTGCACGGAATGCATGAAAGCCATTACGTCCAACTGCATTTTCATTACCATATTCGTCAAACTTGTCTTCTGCTTGTTTCCAAATAGTAGCAAATGTATCTTCGTCACTGTTTGGTGTACTTGTAAGAATAGCACGACCACCTGTTGCTAGTGTAGGTGATATTGAAGTCCAAAACTCTTCAGCAATATTAGGTTGCACAAATGCAAACTCGTCACAGTATAGTAGCGAGATAGACAAACCACGTCCTGTATTTCCTGTGGTTGTTTGGCTAATAATTCTACTGCCATTTTCAAATTCAATACTACCTTTATTATAACTTGTTACGCCTGCACGTACAAAATCAGGGCAAGTCTCATACACATAACGTATACGTGACATAATTTCCTGTGCACCTGTGTATTTGTGCGCTGTGATAAGAATAGTTTGATCTGGATTAAACATAGCATACCATGCTAGATAGATACTAGCACAAGTGGTTTTGCCTGTTTGTCGTGGCATCATGTTTATATTAAATCTATAGTTATGATAACTTTCCATCAAACCTAATTGATAGTCAAACGGTTCAAACAACAATTTACCTTTTACAGGATGCTGTATGTGTGCAAAATGTTCTGCAAAATACAAATAACCAGTATCAGGATCCATACATTTTAGCAAGTGCTCGACTTGTTCATTAGTATACGTTTCCTGTTTGTTGGCTTTTTTAATTAAAACGCCGTCTAGTGATTTACTCATACAGTATTTATTCCAAGGTTCTTAGGTCAAGTTTTGTTTTTGTTGGCGTTGCTGTCATTAGATAACGCTTAGGCGGTTTATCAAACAATTGCATATTTTTGTTTTTCCAAGCATTACGCCTAATAATTTGATTTAAAAAATTTGTAGTTCCACCAGGTACAAAATAACTCCAAGGACCTGAGATTAAATTTTCCATATCAATGTCGTATTCATCGCACCACTGTATTAATCTAATAGTATGAGGTCCTAGTTTAACCATTATATGATATAAATTGTTATCACTGTTTTCCATTAATCTAAAAGGTATATTTCTTTTATCACACCAATCTTTAAATAGATTAAAAATGTCACTTAAATATAATCTTTCTTGACCAATATTTCTTCCGATATCACTACCATACCTAATTCTATAATGCCAAGGCTTCCAATTTTTAGTTGTTATTTCAGTAAGTATGTCATCCATTTCTTGTAGTGTTGACATAGTATAACTAATGTATCCTACATTTATTCTATTTTTTAATAAATTTTCTATACCAGTTTCTTGCTTTTTTCTAATAGTAGAATTATTGATATATGATGGATGATTAAGTCCTACTAGCACACTTGTGACTTTTGCATTTTTTACAGCGTTAACAAATTTCATATCTGCAAACTTTATACCATTTGTCATAATATCAATGTGTATAGCAGGATTATACTCATGTACTGCTTGAATTAATTCTGTAAAGTTTTTGTGTAAAGTTGATTCAGCGCCAGCAAAACAAACAGTCCAACCTTTCTTTTGTAGTGTAGGACTTAGTTGTTTATCAATAATTTTAATTTGATTTAATAGTGTGTCTACTGTAGGATCTTTAATTTTGTTATTGGGTATATGATAACAATGAGGACAATCTAAATTACATTTGTCACTTACTTCAATCATTACATAATCGTTAAAATGATAAGACTGATAACTGCAATTTAAACTCTTGTAAAATTCATAATCATTTTCAATTACGTATCTATGTGTGCCGTGTTCTTCACAATGTTTTACCATGTAAAGTTTATTGTCAATTTCATACTTTAATGCAGGAACGTGTTTATAACATTCGTGACATATAGATACTGTTTCTTCTAATGGATTGTTTACTTGTGAATATAGATAGTCTATATGTTCTGCTGAAAAATAACTCATACAATACTTATAAACAAAAATAGCGCCCAGAGGCGCTATTTGACTTATGTGTTATAAATTATAACTCTGCTTTCTTTTCGTTTAGTGCTGCCCACAAACGATCTTTAATTGATGATTCAACTGCTGGGTCTTTTACACGCATTGCTTTTAATGGCTTTTTGCGGTGTAAGTCGTCGCCACTCGGAAGTACATCATCTGTATCCATGTATTCTTCTTCTGGTTCATTGTCCATTTCGTCGCCATAAGATTCCAGTTCCTCTTCTGGCTCCGGTGCTGGAAGTTTCATTTTTATAGGCATATCCATTGGCATATCCATTGGTGCATCCATAGGAGGCATATCCGGTTTACTACCTGACTCTACACCTGCTAGTGCTCTTAAAATTTCTGCCATTTCACTTGCACTGCTTGTTTTAAGTGTTACACCACTTTCCATTCCGCCTTCGCTCATGCCACATTCTGTAACTTCGGTTTCTGTTAGGCGTCCTGCTTTTAAAAAGTTAGACAATATGTCTTGCATTGTTTTATCTTGCATTTTAGTTCCCCACTACGCTTTGGTTATTTTGTGGTTCTTCTTTTGTTGCTTCCATTTTAAAACCACTGGACGCATCGTCTTTTTCTTTACGTGCTGCTTCAAGTTCTTTTAATAGATCCATAATGCGTGATTCGCCTGCATCTTTTTGCGCACTTTCGCCGCCCATGTCTTCTTTAGTTAATATTGTTTCATAAGGGCCATCATCTTTTTCTTTCTGGTAAAGTTCTTGTGGCTCTTCAGGATGTCTTACAATAATGTGACTTGCTGGAACATTGCAGCATTGTGCAATGTATTCTTGTACAGCATCTCTTGTTGTAGGATAACGTACTTCAGCATCCCAATACTGCACATCAATATTTTCTAGTTGTGGAAAATCTAACGGACGTTCTTGGATAGGAGTTTTCTTACCTTTTGTCCAACTTGCAACTGTCCATTTTTCCATGCATCTTTTGATCTGTTCTTCGCAACCTTCAGGAAGCGGACCAGCAACGCCAATCTTCCAAGGATATGTTCTATGCGATTCAGTTATAAATTCTTTAATCTTTTTCATTGTAAGGATCCCATTATATACTATTTATCTTTATCGAGACCTTTGAGACGTTCTAGCAAACTGTTTCTGTCTGTAACAACATAACCTTCGCCTTCGGAGAATCCACCGTTATCTCCAAAATTGTCTTGATCCATTTTTTGTTTTTTAAGTTGTAATTCAACCATTTTTAGTTTTTTATCTAGTTTTGCAACCTTGGCATCTAAACTTGTTTTCAGCATGTTGCCTGCTACTTCAAATACCCTACCACTGTATCTACTTTCAACATTCATGCCAAGATCCATTAGATCATCATATGCACTCATTGCTTTATCTGCAACTTCATTTAGTTCTCGATCTGCTAATTCACCAAGACCTTTAACTTGAGGCAATGCTGCTGCTATTTTATCAAGTTCTTCGATATCTCTAAAAGTATCTTGTTGTGCCGCAATAGGCTTTGGCTTCTCTTCGGCCATTTCTTTTGCATCGGGTAAGTTTAATAAATCTTCGAGTTTTTTAGTCATAGAGATATTCCATTATATACTACTATTATTTATCTTCTACCACCAGTATGGAAAATATCTTTTTCGCTTACAACTCTAAACTTGATGTTGTTTTGTTTACAGTAAGCATTTGCTGCTTCCCATTTTGCTTTGTTCAAAACTACATGTGCTTGATTACGTTTATTACGTCCAGCACTTTCCATTGTCATTTGATTGCTTGGTTTAACTTCAATTAATTCTGCATGTTGTTTGCCGTTAGCATCAACATATGCAATAAAAAAATCTGGTACATAAATTGTGTGTTTGCCTGTAAATGGATTTCTATAAGGTATTTTTACTGCTTCGCTTGCCCATTTACTTACACTAGGATGTTCGTCGCAAAAACGCATAAAAGCAAATTCCCAACTGCTTCTATAAGTTGGAGTTCTACCACCTACATACTTGTCAGGGTTTTTTGGTGTAAATTTGCCTTGTGCATATTGTTTCATTTTAGTAAATTATATTACGAGCAGATTTGTTTTCTAAATTTAATGCTGCTCTAAATCCTATTCTGCTGATGTTGTCTCTATTGTTGTTTAATATTGCACCAATTAATTCATTTAGTTGAGGCTTTTCAAACTTTCTTAGATTATCTAGCAGTTCCATAACATTATAATTGTCAACTTTTGCTTGTTGTAGAAGAACAGTAGCAGTATTAATTGCTGCTGTTTTTTCAAATCCTCTTGATTCAAAAAATCCAACAACAGCGTCAACTTGATTACTTGGATAACTTATCCTATCTTTTTGATAATTGTCAAAATAACTTTTTGTTTTAACAGTTACATCTTTGTTTGTTAATGTAGATTGATAACTCATAATAAGTCATTCCTTGATTGTGCATCTGTTGTATTTTCTCCAAATGCGCCTGGAATAAGAACATCGGTTATAGCACTTTCTCCTGTGCTAATTATTTCATTTACAATGCTTCCTAGTGTAAGTCCTCTTCCATTACGAACAGTGTTTGCACCCGTAATTAAAGCACCGAGCAAATTACCTGATTGTATGTTTCCTAATGTAGTTGCTGCACCTGCTAGAACTCCGCCTGTGCCAAATAAACTTGAAGCACCACCACCTGCTGGACTTAATGGGCTAGGTCCTTGATCATATCTATACTCACCAAACCCTGCTGGAATAATATCAGGCACTGTGTAATCTCTATCAGTTAACACAGTTTCGTAACTAAAACGCATTCTGTTGATTGCAAATTCGCTACCTTCGCTGTTTGCTTCATCATGATCCCATTGATCAATTAGCGGATTTATAAATGTATAACTTGTATTAGTAGAACGTCCATTTTGTGGATGTAATTGGAATACTTGAATACTTGTAAAAAAGTTATCGTTTTTACCCGGTCTATCTAAACCAAATCTATTTTTCATTACGCCGCCTGCACCGTATGCACTGTTTTTATTACTTACTCTGTTGTAAGCAGCATCGGTTACAGCAGGAGGACCCTCAGTTTGTTGCACATGCTGTGCATCGCTGTAATAATAGTTAAAATAGTTTTTCCAAAGAAAATTAGTTAATCCTGCATTGTCATCGTGCCATACCATATTAATAGGATCATAGTTAACACTGGTTTGTATAACTTTTTTACGATTGTATTGATTAAGTGTTTCTGTTTGCATACTGAAACTAGGCAAGTCAACACTTTTACAAAGTAAGTTTATTTCACGTTTAGTAGTATTTGTCCAACCGCTGTTACCATTTAGTGTAACGTTAGGATTTATATTCAAAACCACATGGAACATGTGTTTGAATTTAGGTGCAAGCCTCATATTGCCATCTACAAATACTTTGCTCGCATGGGTGTAATCTCCTAAGTCACCTTTTGGACTAAGAGCACCATTAATTAAATTATCAAATAAACCTGAAAACGGATTTGCCATAATAATATTTATCTTTTCTAATAAGTGCGCACATAATAAAAAAGGAGTACATAAAAATGTACTCCTCTAAATTGGCAATCATTTTAATTTTTATCAGCCGGCACCTGTTGCTGCTGTACCAAGTGTTCTGCCTACATCTGTACCAACACCTGTTTCTTCTGGTGTTTGGATTGCGTTGTCATATGTAATGCTTAGTGACACTGTTGCTGGTTCGTTTGTTGCATAGTTAAGTGTGTTGTAATTTGCTTCGTTAACATAGCAACCATAACATTCCCAAGTTTCTAATACATTCGGAGTTAAGTCACCATTACCGCCATCTAGGATTTCAATTCTTGTTAAGAACTTGTAATCAATACCAGATGCTGCACTTGCTTGTTCCATAAAGTCAAACTGTTTCTGTAACTGTTCGCCAACTAGTTTTTGAACGTTGCCGTTTACATCGTCACGCATGTTAAGTGACAATGGGCTCCATGTGTGCTTACCAGCAAGATTAATTTTACTGTTGTATACTGGAATTTCCATGTTTTCAAAAGTAATTGTTGGACGAGTTACATCCATTACTTGCTTTGTAAGTTCTGTTGTTGGTGTTGATACACCAAAGTTTTCTAAAGTAACACGAAAACGGTACTGTAGTTTTGGCATTAGCAAACCTTGTGACGCTGCACTGTCATTAGTTGCTAATGGTACTGTTAATTTTGATAGACTTGAGATTGCCATATAATATACTCCTATTCACAAGTATTTATCATATTAGGGGGTTAAATCAATAACCCCCTATATTATGACTTATAAACCTGCGATTTCTCCTGTGTTTTTAAGGCGTAGCGGAATGTAAATAAATTCAACTGCCTTAACTGGTTCAATAGCGATATCAACATATAGTTCGTTTCTATCAATTCTATTTGGAGTGTTGTTTGTTTCATCACACACAACCAAATAGTCATAAATTGCTCTCAAACCAATCAGTTCAACCATTAAACTTTCAACCTGTTGTTTGATTTCATCACGTGTGATTTTATCATTTGGTTCAAAGATGTATGGTTTTGCAAGTTTCTTAAGTTGGCTACGTAGATATACAACCAATCTTGCAACGTTGATTCTGTCAACTGCACTTGCGTTTCTAGCACGAGTTTTCTGACCAAATACAACCAACCCTGCTCCATTTAGGAATGTAATTGGGTTAACGTTGTTTTGATATAGTGTGTCACGCTGTCCTTCGTTAAGTGCAATACTTACAAATTCGCCTTCTGCATTAATGTAACCTGATGCTGTTGCGTTAGTAACACCACCACGTCTTGTACCTGCTGGTGCAAACCATGGGTAAGAAACTTGATCACTTAGTGCAATTGTACGTAGTGCCATGTGTGATGCTGGAACAACAATGTTGTTTCCTGCATTGTCACTACTAAAGCCTGCTGGATAGTAAACGCCTAGATATTCATCTCTGCTTACTAGTCCTAAGTCGTTATCTTCAACTGCTTGATTAACGTTGGTTGCCCATTCGCTAATCGAAGTAGTATTTGGTGCAAGTCTCATTGGGCTATCACCTACAACAAATGCTGTTAATCCTCTGTCATAGTTTAGGCTAATCATTTCGCCAATTAATTCTGGATAACCTGGTGCTGCAATCAAGTTAAAGATACGTGTTTCGTCATCACGTAGATCTTCAGTTGAGTTGATTGTTGCTTGCATTGCTTGAACAACAACTTTACGCTGTGCATTACGTCCAAATGATCCGCTGCCATCTGCATTGTTTGCTGATTCAGTAACCCAACGATGTGGATAGTAACCGCTCATTGCTTCGTCGCTGTTGCGTACATTTTCACCTAGTGTGTCAATGTAGTCACGTTCAAAACGCTTGACGTTAAATCCGCTTCTACGTGTGTTCCAAAGCAACATGCCTTTTGGATATAGTGCTGGATCTGGAGCATCTGGATCTAAATAATCGCTTACTAGTAGATCTGCAATATCTGTTGCATCTTCTGATGCACCTGCTGATGCCCAACGTGCATCATCAAATAGCACACCGTTTTCAGTAGTTTGATCAGTTTTGTCTAGTAATACCCATTTAGTTGTTCCTGCATTCCAACGATAAATTTGTGGGAAGTTTTCTAAGTCTGCTGTGCTAACCCATAGGTCGCCTTCGACTAGAGTACTTACACCATCTGATTGCTTTGTTGGAGCACTTGCTGCAACAATTGGACCAGTTGCGTTGTTTGTGCTTGTAGGACCTACTGCGCCTGTACCTGTGTGGTCATAGTTATGATAACCAACCCAGTCTGTACCGTTATGAATCATAATGTCAACTTCGTCAACAACACTGCTGTACCATAGTGCTCCATCTGCTGGAGTTGTTGTTGGTTCACCGTCTTTTGCAGTATATGTTAAATCTGCCCAGTTACTTGCTGTGAACTTTTTAGGTGAAGTGTTAACATCAGTTCCTGGTGAGTAATATAGATTTGCAGTTGAACTCGGAACAGTTGAATCAAAAGGTGTAAACACATTATCTAATGTGCTATCCCAGTCAATAAATCTCATTTCTCCGCCAAGTGCGTGTGTGATAACAATTTGGTTTTTAGTGTTAACACTTGCAGTTACGTTTACCATGCCTGCGCCGTTGATAGCATCTGCCATTGCTTCTGCGTCTGTTGTTGCACCTGTTGCTGTCCAAGAAATGATACTTTGAGTACTTAATGCTTCTTGTCCTTTGATGCTTTCTTGAATTTCAAATGTGTAACTACCGCCATTAAATGTAGTTGCTGTAACTGCTGCACTAGTAATAGTTGTTGCACCAGTTGAGTTTCTACGCTTAAATGCAAATGTACCTAAAGGCTCACTGTCTTCGCCGATGTTGTATACTGTGTATACGCTTCCTAGTGGAATGTTTACACCACCGCCTGTTGAGTCAAGATTGTAAATTGCACTTTGACCGCTTGCATACATTGGTGCTGAAATAGTTGACCAAGTGCTTGTTGCGTCACTGTATGTTTTCATTGCAATGTTTGCACCCAAGTTTGGAGTAGTTGTTTTAATCCAAATTGAACCAGATGGACGTGGATTTGTATCACGTGACTTGTATTCTGGTACTTGTGTATGTGGTGCAATTGTTACTTCTGGACCGTAGTATGTTTTTGCAGTAATACCTAAATCTGATAATAGTTGTGCATCACCTGCAACAATAATGTCGTCCATCATGTCGTCTGCTGTTGGTGCAAAGTATAGTGCTAGTGCACCACCAACTGCTGCTGCCGAAATACCATTTGATGATAAATTTGCATTGCCGTTAATGTCTGCTACTACCTGAGTTAATGTTGTGCCTGTTGTTGTTACTGTCCATAGAGAAGATCCGTCAACTGTAAATGAAAGATTACCTGTACCTGAAATTGTTGGATTTGCTGAACCAACAACAAATGGCCAACTATTTTTCCAGTTGTTACTACCAACTTCTACCCAAGTACCGGCAGTATTTTTATACCAAATTCTGTTTACAGTAGTTACTGCTACAACTGCGTAATCGCCGATGCCGCCTACGCTGCCTTTTGGTGTATAATCACCGCCAGCAAAATTAACAACTTTTGTTGTATCTGTAATTACATGTGGAACTTTATTTGAGAATGTTTGTCCGCCTGCTGCTGATGCTGCTGCGCCATTCCATTCAAAAATACCGTAGAATGAATCGTTTGTGTCAAACCAGTATGACCCGTCTGTTGGGTTACCAGTTGTTGCTGTTGCACTACCTGTAATTGCATCTAGGTTTAAATCTGTACGCACAACATATGCTCTGTTTGCTACGCCAAGGAATGAATATGCTGCTTGTAGACCATATTCGTTTTGCTCGCCGCCGTGAATTGGATTGTTGTTTTCGTCTGTGTAGAAAAGCGGATCGCCAAATGTTTCTGCTAGTTCACGTTGTGAACTCATCAAATAAACTTTGTTTGCATTCGCTTTTAACGTACCAGGTGCTACACCTGTGCCACCTGGATTAGTTTTGTTTTCTTGTGTTGCCACAAAAATAATTGGTGTTGTGCCTGGTTCAGCAGGAGTATAAAAACTCTCGTCAATAACTGAAACCTGTACACCTGGTGATACTAATGCCATTGTAATTTTCTCCTCATGGATCTCGTTTATACTATTATTTAGCAGATCCTGGGGAAAAATACCGGTTTTTAGCGGTTAACTACGTAGTTAATTTAAATTTATACAGTTCGTCTACCCAAAACTCTAGGTCTTTAAGCGTACCATTGTTGTCAATATGATAATCTGCCATCCAAGGTTTGAGGCTCATACTATCTTCAGATTCAGGAGGTAAGTAGTCGCTACGGTCAACCCAAACAGCATAATCAAACACACCAGCAATTTTCATAGCATAAAATTCACGCTTGTTACGTAGTCCGCAATAGATATCGTGGGCTTTAAATATTTCTCTGCCTAACTTAGCAGCATCAGGAACATTGTAATCACAAATAGCATTATACCATTCTGCTCGATGATTGTGTCTATCATTATAACACTCATCTTCGCTGTTATAATTGTATTTCTTTTTTAACATGTCATAGATAAACAATTTAGAGCAGAACTGACTACTACTCTCAAAACTATAACCGTATTTGTCTCTAAGGATTTCACACACAGTGTCCTTGCCGTGACGACCATGTCCAATAATTAATAATTTTTTACGCATGATTTACATTAACATAAAATGTTATGTTTGTCAACCAATAGTAAATGCGTATCCTGTTCCACCCGAAACTGCTAGTGCTACTTCTGCTTCTAGTTTTTCCATTTCGCTTTGGGCTTCTGCTTTAAGACTCGCTCCATTAAGGCTAGTACCGCCTTGAGGACCTGCAATAGTAGCAAACTTCTCACGTGCTTCTCCTAACATGTATTTGCAGGCAGCAAGTGTATAATCTTTGATCCATTGTTTTGCAAGATAATCATCCAATAATTGCATATCAGGACGATACATATAAACTTCTAGCAATACATCTTCGCCTTCGCCTGCTCTAGGACGTTGTAATATAGTTAGTTTCTTTGTTGTAGTGTTCCAAGTAAATTCAATAAAACTACCAAACATTCTACCAACTAGTTCTTGTTGTTGAGCAAACAATTCGTATGTTGCTAATCCGCCCATGCCAGATCCAGCAAGCAAATAAGCATTTGTATATGCAAGGTTAAACGGTTCGTATAATGTTCCGCCGTCTCCGCCGCCGCTACGTGAACCAACACTTCGTCTATATACTTTGTTCACTTCTACAATTTCATGTGGAAGTGTATAATCGTTTTGATCTTCTAATAATTTTAATCCAACGTATGCTTCTTCTACGCTGTGATCGCTGCGCATACGATAACGTGTTAATGCTTTTTGCAATGCTGCTTCATAGTGCATTGGGTCTAGTTCTACATCAACCATACCGCCGCCGAGCATTGCGTATACATAATCAAAAACGTGTTGTTTTGCTGTTGCTAGGTTTGTGTCTGCCATAGGTGTTCTCCGTACAGTATTTATGCATAAATATAACTATGCCAAGACTTAGTTTATACAGACCAAACAAAACACAGGATTATGAATTTTTAGACAAGATTGTCTATGAGCAATTCAGTGTAGGCGGAACTGACATACATGTTCACAAGTATTTAGGACCGTTAAATCCAGAAGAAGGAGATGCAACATCAGCAACTCCACAATATAATGCTGTGAGTGAAACAAACATACAAGATATGTTGTTTATGGAAAATAGAGATCGCAAGTATGATCCTGATGTATATACTATGCGTGGAATATACAACGTAAGCGATACTGATTTTAATCTAAGTCAGTTTGGATTGTTTTTACAAAATGATACATTGTTTATGACCATACATATTAATAGCAGTGTTAAAACACTTGGCAGAAAAATAATGAGTGGAGATGTTATTGAATTTCCGCACCTAATGGATGAATATGCTCTAAACGATTACAGTGTAGCATTAAAAAGATTTTATGTTGTTGAAGATGTAAATCGTGCAGCAGAAGGATTTAGTCAAACTTGGTATCCTCATTTATATAGAGTAAAATTAAAACAAATCATTGACAGTCAAGAATACAAAGAAATACTTGATTTACCTGCAGAAGATGAAGACGGAAATACACTTAGAGATATACTAAGTACATTTGAAAAAGAAATGCAAATTAATAATGCTGTGGTTGCACAAGCATATGATGATGCACCACTATCAGGTTATGATGTAAGTCATTATTATACATTGCAAGTTGACGAAAACGGTACACCAGAAATTCGTTCAGCAGAAACAGATGAAATTACAGCAGATGCAGACATGACTGCTGATAGAATAAATGCTAAACCTAGCAGAGCAGGTTATAAAGGTTACTTGCTTGGTGTAGGCAGTTTGAATGGTGAAGTGTTTGGTAGCGGTATAAGTTTTCCTACTGACAACGTTGTAGGCGATTACTTTTTAAGAACAGACTTTTTTCCAAATAGATTGTTTAAATATGACGGAGTTAAATGGACTAAAGTGCAAGATAGTGTAAGAGCAGAACTTTCGAATACAGATACAAAACGTACACAAGTTGCATCGTTTATAAACAACACAGCAACAAACGAAATTAGTGGTGAAACAGTGAATGAAAGACAATCGTTGTCAAAAGCACTTAAACCAAAGGCAGATAACTAATGCAGTTTTTTTATGACGGACAAGTAAGAAAATATATTACTCAAATTGTTAGAATTATGAGTGGATTCAGTGTACAAGACGGAAATGGTAATTTAAAATCTGTACCTGTAACATATGGCGATTTAACTAGACAAGTTGGCAATATTTTAAGAGACAACAGTGAAAACAAACTTCCGACTGTTCCTCGCATGAGTGTGTATGTTACTAACATTGAAATGGATAGAAGTCGTACAGGCGATGCAAGTTATGTTGATAAAGTTAATATTAGAGAACGTGCATTTGACGAACAAAACAACGAGTATCTAAATACTCAAGGTAAAAACTATACAGTTGAAAGACTTTATCCAGCACCGTATACATTGAGTGTTAACGTAGATTTATGGGCAAGTAATACAGAACAAAAATTACAAATGCTAGAACAAATATTAGTTTTGTTCCGTCCTAGTTTAGAATTGCAAACAACAGACAACTATGTAGACTGGACAAGTTTAACAGTATTACACATGACAGATGTAAGGTGGAGTAATAGAACTATTCCTATCGGTGTTGATTCAGAAATTGATATTGCAACAATGAGTTTTGAAACACCAATATTTATTACGCCGCCTGCAAAAGTCAAAAAACTTGGAGTTATCACCAGTGTTATTGCTAACATGTGGGACGAAAACAAAGGAACTATTGACTTAGGATTAAGTAATCCAGAAATCAATGCATACGGCGACGATTTACCTCCGTTACAAACAACTAACCAAGAAGACGGTACTACCGACGATGGAAGACTTGATACAATTACAAGGATCGATCCAATGCTTGGAAATAGAGCAACTAATGCAACAACATTTAGAGATTACGGAATCTATGTTGAAGGTAACATTGCAAGAGTAGTTGACAAAGACAACAAGGTAGGAACTATTAACTGGAGAAAAATTATAGAATCTTATCCAGGGCAATATAGAGCAGATGTAAGTGAAATTAGACTACGTACAGACACAGGGTTTATTGTTGGAACATTTACACTTAATCCGTTGGATGAAAATCAAATCAGTGTTAATTGGGATGCTGATACATTGCCAAGTGGCGATGTTATCGACGGTCCAGCAAGATCTGTAAATAGTTGGACAAGTTTTGATAAAGTTATCGATCCACTTGTCTACAATCCAACAGCAGATAAAGTACCGGGATTTAGAGTATTAACACTAGGCGATATTAACAATAGTCAAAGTGTAGGCGACAGTGCATACGATGGTCCAGATGCCTGGAAAAATGCAGACGGCACTGATTTTGTTTGTGGAGCAAACGACTTGATAGAGTGGACTGGCACAAGTTGGGTAGTTGTCATGGATGCAACAGACAGCACCAATGGTATCAACAGTAAAAATCTTAATACAAATATTATTTACAAATGGACTGGCGAGGAATGGTTACAAGCATACGAAGGTTACTATCCAGTTGGTACATGGGACATTTATCTTGATGCATAATTATTTGTATGAAGAAAATTATTTGTAGTGGTGCACTTTTTTATACATTAGATACTAATCGATTTTTACTTTTGCATAGAGCACAAAGTAAACAAAATAATGTTTGGGGATTAGTAGGCGGTACAAACGAAGATAGTGAAACTCCTTGGGAAGCATTGAAAAGAGAAATGCAAGAAGAAATAGGAACACTTCCATCTATTGTAAAAACTATTCCACTAGAAACTTTTATTAGCAACGATTCTCATTTTGAATTTCATACTTATTTGTGTGTTGTAAGCAAAGAATTTATTCCAGTATTAAACGACGAACACAACGGTTATGCTTGGGTAAGTTTTAATAACTGGCCAAAACCACTACACAAAGGGTTGTTAAGTACATTGCGTAATAAGAATAATGTACAAAAATTAGAAACTATCTTTAAACTTATTGAATTCATTTAACAACCAGTTAAAGTCGTTGATTTTTCCAAGTTGATCTTTACTAGTTGCAGATTCACCATATTTTTTGCCTTGAATAGCACCATTGATTGCTGCAAGACCAAAAGGTTTATCTTTACCTCTTGTACACCAAACTTTTAACCTAAATTCAGTTTCTTCATCTAGTTGACCGTTAATTGCTTTACTCGACAGTTTAACACATTCTCTAAATGCACTACGCCATGCACTAAATTCGTCTGTATTAAATTTAGTAACGTTACTGATTCTATTTACAACTTTAAATGATTTACCAATGCTTGTTGTCATATCTGTAGTAGTTGTATCCATATTTAGTGTTAGTTCTCTAGGAAGCAATTTGACTGCACCGTAACCATAAATTAAACCATTAATTGGATTTTTGCTTTTCCAAACATGCACAGCATTTTTACTATCAGGATCATATGCAGGAACATAATAATCAAAATTAAAATTGTCAACAATTTCTGCATCTGCATCAACAATCCAAATCATATCTGTGTTGCAAAGTTTTGCTGCTGCAATGTGTGCATTATGAATACCTTCAACACCGTGTACACGCTTTGCTCTTGGAAATCTTATTAACAAATCTTTGTAATTCTTGTCCGCATGTTCTTCGTCTTTGCTAATAAACACAATATCATATAATTTTGGAGTACTTGCAACAATATTATATTGTTTTTTATTTGTAAGAAATCTCATATTAATTTCACGTTCAGTAACATTGGCATGTTTACTCACAAGTGAAATGCCGTCCCATGCATCACCATTTTTAAAAACATGATGTGTCTTTCTTTCAAATATTTGATCATGTGTGAAATAAGTATTAAAATTAAATGAGTTATCTACAACAACTTCGCTTGGTATCATCCAAAACATTTCTGTTTTTGATTTCTTAAATGCTTCTAAATAGTCTTGGTAATTTTTTATTTTAAATTTATCATATTCAACAGAACCACTGGCAACAATATCCCATTCTTTACGATTTGCTATTGTTCTAAATTCAATTTCTTTTTGTGTAAGCGGTACATTTTTTGACAACAAAAATAAACCATTGTAATGTTTTTTGCCATTAACTTCGTGCGCAAAAACATGATTTATATTTCTGTCATAAGTGTTATGATGACTAAAATAAAAATTAAAATCAAAGTCTTGTGCAATTTTTATATTATTAGTAGTAGCCCAAAACATTTCTGTTTTACTAGTTTCAAGAGCATTTAAATAATCATTATAAGTTTCTATAACAAATTTGCTAAATTGTTTAGGATAACTTGCTATGACATTGTGTTCTTTTTTGTTAACTAAAAATCTTGATTTTATTTCTTTCTCTGTTACCGGACTGTGTTTACTAAACAAAATTATTCCATCATAATTTTTATCATTTAAAAATACATGATTTGTAGTTCTTTCAAAAACTTGATCATGAGTAAAGTAATAATCAAATTCAAAATTTATATCAACTTCTACATCACTAGGAATACCCCAAAACATTTCAGTCTTAGACGATTCTAATGCCATGTTATAATCTTTGTAATTATTAATTACAATTCTATCATACCAAACAGGCCTACTTGCAACTATATTCCATTCTTTTGCATTAACAATATGTCTATGTTCTATTTCTTTTTGTGTAACTGGACTGTGTTTACTAAACAAAAATACTCCATTACGGTATTCTTTACCGTTAACTTTATGAATAAAGTTATGATTTATTTTTCTGTCATATTCGTTATCATGCGTAAAGTAATGATCAAATGCAAAGTCTCTACAATCAATGTTTTCGCTATACCCATAAAACATTTCTGTTTCGCTGTTATCTAATGCACGAAGATAATCGTCATAAGTTTCAATAATAAATCTTTCATAAAACACAGCAAAACTTGCCATTATGTCCCATTCTTTTGCATTTGCAATATGGCGATATTCAACTTCTTTTTTAGTTAAAGGTTTGTGTTTGCTGCAAAGAAACAATCCGTTGTAATATTCTTTTCCATCTACCATGTGTACAAAAGCATGATTTTCCTTTCGATCATATTCGTTTTCAAAATCAAAAGTCATTTTAAAATTAAAATCAGTTGTATCTATGTTTGGAGAATCCATCCAAAACATTTCAGTTTCACTGGTTTCTAATGCGTGTAAATAATCCTCATACGTTTCAATATTGAAATGATCATATCTTTTATTTTTACTTACAATATTAGTGTGTTCTATGCGATTTACTGGATGCCTATATTCAACTTCTTTTTGTGTTAAAGGCGTGTGTACACTACACAAAATCATTCCATTAAATGATACACCTTCGTTGTTTTGATGTAAAAACACATGATTTTGTTTACGTAAATTTCTATCGTGATGACTAATATAAACATTATAAATGTCTGTAAGCATTTGAATGTTTGAACTACTCATCCAAAACAATTCGTTTGGTGTTTTCTTTAATGCTTCTAAGTATTCATCATACGTGTCAATTTTGTACACAGGAAAGATTTTTGGATGGCTTGCAACAATATTCCATTCTTTCTTTTCAGCGTAAAATCTATAATCAACTTCACGTTCAATTACTTCGACATTTTTACTAAACAGCACAATACCGTCGTATGTTTTACCATTAGCAAACACATGTGTAATATTTCTATCGTATGTGTTATGATGTGTAAAATAAATGTCAAAATCAAAGTCATCTGAAACTTCAACATCATCGGGCACACCCCAGAACATTTCAGTAGTACTACGCTCCATTGCCAGTTTGTAATCAGCGTAGTTGTTGATCACAAACTGATCAAACTTTTTTGGCCGGCTATATACCTCCGGGTGTTCTTTTTTGTTTGCAATAAATCTGTGATTAAATTCTTTTTCAGTTATAGGACTATGTTTACTAAACAGTACTACGCCATCATATTCATTATCATTTAAAAACACATGATTAATACGTCGATCATATTGATTATGATGATCAAAATACAAATCTAAATCAACTACGTCTTGAACGTCCGTTGGAACATACCAAAACAACTCGCTTTCTTTTTCTAACGCTAACTGATATTCTTCAAATGTTTCAAAGTTATACACAGGATATTTTTTAGGAGTACTTGCAATTAATGATACTGTTTTTTTATCTGCATAAAATCTGTGTTGTAATTCTTTGTCAGTAGGGTTGTATGCTTTTGGAAATAATGCAATACCATCAAACACTCCTACATTACCATTTCCAAACACATGCACAAATTTGTGACTCCAGTCATCAGGACGATAACTAAATTTAAAAAACTTTCCCAATTCAATATCATTAGGCACAAGCCAAAACATATCCGTAGTAGACATGTCTTGTGCTTGTTTATGCGAACTAACAACACGAGCATGTGGAGCACGTTCTTGTATTTGTGTAAATAGTTCGTCTGTTTCTAAACCTAAATAAAATACATCAAACACATCTTTGCCACAATATACATCATAGATTGCTGCAATATTTTTGTGTTCAATTACACCTGTATATTCAACTTTAGTAGGAATAAGTTTTGCATATTCCCAACTTTTAATTCTTTTGCTGCTTTTATAAACATACGGAAATACATGTTTTTTATTTAATTGTTCTTCGGTTGGTTTAAAGTGCCAAGGAAAAGTTCTAAGTACATTAATATTTTTGTTAACAATCCAAACGTAATCTGCTTTATCAGCATATTGTGTTGCAACAGTCTCGTCGTCGCAATTGTCAGTATAATGTATTGGATAGATTTGTAAAAAATGATTTTTTAATACATCTTGTCCGTTGTATGTTTTTTGACCGTATCTTTCAAACTTTTCAAATATATTCATTCTATAACCTAAATGACTTTGTACCGTAATGTGCAATTTCTTGGCTTAAACTTGCATCAACATACACATCAATTCCTGCATCGTTTGCACATTTACAAAAATATATATCTTCGCCTGACAAATCTTGTGTATCGTTATTGTATAGATATGTATGCCAAGGTTTTCCTAAAACTTTATAGACTTCTGTTGAAACTAACATACATCCCATACCAACTGCAAACACTTTGTGTAAGTCGGTGATGGCAGATAATCTGTTATCTAAATTATCTGCATCAACAAATGCAGTACTTTTGTAAGGCGGAACTCTTGTGCTGTATGCTGCTGCTACAATATCTTTATTGTGAGACAATAAGATTTCTGCGGTGTTAGACGGCAAATGCATATCACTGTCTAACCACAGTATATGTGTAGCACCCCAATCTAACGCTTCGTCTATTAGACTATTACGTTGTTGAGGTATTACTGTTCCTAGATTAAACAATACAGTGTGTTCAACATTATGTTCTGTAAGTTTACTTGTAATCTTAGAGAGACTTAATGCAAATCCTGCATGAACTGTATCCCGTGATGGAATACAAATTGCAAGTTTTATCATGTAATTGTTTCAGAAATTGTGTCGTTTTTGATTGCTGTTTCTGCTGCAATAGTATACTGGTTCAAATCATTTGCACCTTGTACTGCAACTTTTACTGCTTCTTGAAAATCTTCAACACTAAGAGAAGACGCTGCTAACATGTTTTCTGGCTGTACTTTGCCAATAGTTAACAAGTCTGCACCCATAATACGTCCAATTTTTTGAACCCAATGATAACGTTCATCTGATTCTGGAATATCTAATTCTGCAATCGCTGCACGTACTTCTTCTTCTAGTTCTGCACCTAATTCAGTTGCAAGTTTTTCTACTACTGCTAGTTTGCGTTCTTTGGTATATTCTTGTGCTAAGTCAATGTTCATGACTTCAAATAATGTTTTCATAATGTGCTCCTGTGTTATGTACCTTGTCCACCAAACGTTGCACTCATATTAATAGTATTACCTACACTAATACCCATATAAGTGCCAAGATTACCAAGACTGTATGCTCCGGAAGCAGAGAAGTAGGTGTAGATCTGTGTCATTGTTACTGCTGATCCGGTTGCTGGTATAGCCATATAATAATCCTATTTCGTTTATATTAACACGTTATTTAAACATTGTCAACGGTAAGAGCCGACAAAATCGGCTCTTACTATATCTTATTTATCCAGTAGTTTTTGCACCATTGCTTTGAGTTCATCAATCTCTTTTTGCTGTTCTTTGATTGCTTCAATTAATACAGGCGCAATACGTTCGTATTTGACTGTCAGATAATCTTCGCCGCTTTTGCTTTCGCCTGTATCAGTATCAATATCAAATGGTGCCGGAGCAACTGCTTCAGGCAATACTTCTTGAACTTCTTGAGCAAGTAAACCAACTTCACGTTTTTCAGTATCGACATCAAGTCCCCACTTGTGACCTTCGTTGGTCCAGTTATAAAGCACACCGTTCAATGCTTTGACTTTGTCAAGTGCATTTGGAATGTTTTCGATGTTGGTTTTAAGTCTAGCATCTGATGAGTATGCTGTAACTTCGCCTGGGAATAGTGTATTACCATTATTATCTAATATAGTTGCAGTTCTTACAAGTGTACCAGTTAATGGGGTACCTGGGCCGTACTGTCTATGATAATGCGGTTCGGCACTTGTACTCTGTCCATCATCACCTGTTGAGATTTCCAAATAACCTGCGTTTGATGCAGTAGCAGCACCACCGAAGAACCACTGATCGTTGTCTCCCATTGTACCAGTAATACCGCGTTTAGCAGTACCGCTATTACTAAATGTAATGTTTGCTGTAGCAGCGTTTTCACCAGTTGTTCTTAACAGTCCAGTTAGTCCAACGCCACCGATACTATCAGCAGTAATGCCACTTAGTCCGCTACCATCGCCGCTATATCCAGCAGCCGTGATAGTACCAGTAATGTTAATGCTACCAGTACCACTTAGTGTACCACTAAACGAATCGTTAGAATCGCTGCGTAAGAAACTACTAGCGTGTATACCATCTACTAAGTCAGCATCTAGTCCTGATCCATTACCATCATTATTAGCATGCCAATATTTGTAGAAGGTTGCACCATCGCTGGTATATCGAAGTTCACCTGTAGTAAACATAACAATGTTACCGCCACTAGCGGCGTGCATGTACATATCATAAGCACCAAATATTGCATTACCTATGTAACCCATTGTTGCATCGTTTTGATCAGTAAAATACAGGTACGATGTAGCGTTTGCACCGGCACGATCGGAACGTTTTAATGTAAGTGGTTGCGAACTTGTACTGCTTATAACGTAAGCACCTGTTAGTGTATCATTTGCGTCACTGCGTACAAAACTTAGACTGTCAACACCATCTAGTGTTGCTGCATCAACGCTGGTTAGGCCACTACCGTTACCAGTAAATGTATTTGTACCAATGTTGATATCGCCAAATCCGCTGGTAATCTGACCTGCATCTAGTGCACCGGTACCAGTAATACCTGTGTAACTACCTGTTACTCTTGCACTTGGAACAGTTCCGCTACCCAAGTTAGTAGCATTTAGACTTGTTAGTCCGCTACCATTACCGGTTGCAGTACCACCAAACACAATGTTTTTAACAACACTTAAACCACCGCTAAGTCTTACTGCACCGTTGCCTGTAGTAGTTGCTTCAGTTGTATCACTAAATGTTTTGATACCACCCATTGATTGGTTGCCACCAAGTCTTGCGCCTGCAACTGTACCAGTACTCAAGTTACTTGCATTTAGACTGCTCAGTCCGCTACCATTACCTGTAAATGTACTTGTTCCAATATTGATGTTGCCAAAGTTGCTTGTAATACTACCGCTATCAAGAGCACCAGTACCTGTGATATCACCTTGGTGTTGTGTAACACTACCTGAAGTAATACGTGCATTTGGTACGCTGCCAGATGCAAGATTGCTTGCATTCAAGTTGCTTAAACCACTACCGTCACCAGTAAAGATACTGCTACCAATGTTAATATTACCAAAGCCACTTGTGATACTACCTGCATTCAACGCACCTGTACCTGTGATACTTAACTGGTGTTGTGTAACACCTGATACTTGGATACGTGCATCCGGAATAGTACCGCTTGTTAAATAACCAGCATCCATATCACCCATAAAGTTATCAGCAGCAACATCTTTTGCAACTCTTAGACCGCCGCTGATTTTAACTGCTGCTCCATCTGTTGCAAACGCTACTGCTATGTTTGCATTGTCAGTTGCTGTAAACCTTGTTAGATCGTTTGATGACAATGTAGTAAATGCACCTGTGCTTGGAGTATTTGGACCAATTGGAACATTATCAATATCGCTAATATACAAGTCACCGTCGATATACATATCAGCATTTGTTCTTAAATCCAAGCGCACAATTACTTCTGGATTAACTTGACCTGCTGCAACTGCTGCTGCTTTGGTTTCACCAATAGTCATTTGTCTTGCTGCTTGACCAAATGCAATGTTTGTTGCGTTATCTTTCAGCAAGTTAAATGTGCCTGTTTCGTCTGTATCTAATGTATTACCGTTTACAAACAAGTTACCTGCAAAGTTTGCTGTTGCGTTGTTAACACCAAAGTCACCTGTTGTTGCACCTATGTTAATATCTGTTGCTGCACCAAATGCATTTATTGTAGTTGCTGTAGCATTTAACAAATTAAATGTAGCAGCGTTGGTTGTCAAATCGCCGCCGTCTATATTAACATCTAAGTCTACATCTAAATTGTTATGTACAGTTGTTGTACCTGTTGCTGCACCAATTGCAACTGCTGTTGCTGCACCACCAAAATTGATAGTTGTAGCAGTTGTGTCAAGCAAGTTGAATGTTGTTGTGCCTGCAACAATGCCTGTACTCATAGTTGGATTAGTTCCAAATACTAGAGCACCACTACCTGTTTCGTCACTCATAACACTTGCTAGTTGAGCACTTGTTGTAGAAGCAAACTGTCCAAGTCCTGATGTGCTTACAGCAACAGTACCGCTTGTTGGTAATGTTAAACTGGTGTTACCTGTTGTTGTTAATGACAACGTGTGCGCACCTGTATGTGTAAAGTTACCACCTAGTGTGATAGTTTTGCTACCATTGTTTACACCAGTACCACCGTATGTTGGAGATATAACTGTACCTTGCCATGTACCTGTACCAATTGTACCTACTTGTTGTAAACTTGAATTTACAACACCTGATCCTAGTGTAGTTGAACTTAGAACATTTGCATCGTTAACATAGTATGCTTTACCACTTGCTAGATTGAAGTCTTCGCTGCTATCCCAACTTGTGTTTGCTGCATCGTAAGTTAATGTTGCATTTGCGCCATCTACTTCAATACCTGCGCCGTTTGCTGCTGCTGCATTTAATGCACCACTTGCAACTACAATTCTCAAGTCATCAACTGTTAATGTTGTACTGTTAATTGTTGTTGTATCACCATTAACTGTAAGATCACCTGTAACAACAAGATCGTGTCCAATTGTAGTTGTACCGCCGCCATCGCCGCCTGTTCCAATGTTAACAATAGTTGCGCCTGCACCTATCACAACCGAACTTGGTGATGATAACAAGTAGAACGATGATTGGTTACTGTCTAGGTCACCGCCGTTGATGTCAACATCATGTGCAAATGTTGTTTTGCCTGTTGCTGCACCAACGTTAATTGCTGTTGCTGCACCTGCAAAGTTGACAGTAGTTGCTGTATCATTTACAACATTTACAGTTGTTTGATCAGTACCAATGTCTCCTGAGAACACAACTTCGCCACTGATATTAACTTTTCCGCTGGTATCAATACGCATACGTTCAGTACTTGTTTGTTTGATATCACCTGTAGTTCCAACTTCACCAGTCTTGAACACAATGTCGCCACCTACGGCACTACCAGTACCAACACCTGCTTCGATAGACAATTCAGAACCGGCTACGTTAGTACCAACACCGTCAACGCCTTTGAGTGTTGAGTTAGTTGGTGTTGCACTGTGTTCTGCATCACCTAAAACAACTTTGGTATTTCTAATTACCATGTTGTTGTCAATGCTGATAGAACCTGCAACTACGTCTGTAGGTAAAACAGTTACGTTACCGTCAGTTTGAACTGTAAACGATGTAGCATTAAATGTTGCACCAACAACTGGCCAACTACCATCTAAGTTGGTTTTTGTACTACCAGCAATGTTAATTGTGTCACCTTCTTTAACACCTAATGTATAAGGAGTGTATGTAAATGTTAGTGTTGTACCTGAGATAATAGTACCTGTGGTATCAGCACTGATGTAAACATACAAATCAGTAACACCAGTAACAGTTGTATTTGAAGGAATACTTGCACTACCTGTAACAAGCATACCAACTTGAACTGCTGACGTATCTGCCATTGGAATTTCATTTTCACCGTTGGCAACAGCACCGTTTGTATCTTCTTCAATTTCTGCTAAGTTTACAGCAACGTTTTGACTTGCTGATGATTCATAACCAGAAACAAATGTAAGTAGACTTCTAGTAGTACTAGCACTACCGATTTTAATGTTAGTAGCATCGCCGCCAATTTCTAAACTTGTTACATTTTCATTGTAAAGTTGTCCTGCACCTGTACTTGTTGAACTCAATTTAGCAGAACCAACATCCAAGCCTTCTGCAAGATCAAGTGCTGTACCCCATTCTGGTGTAGTACCATTTGATTTTAAGAAGTTGTTTGCTCTACCAATGTTTAGAGTGTTCAAACTACCAGTTGATTGTGCATAAAGTATGTCACCAACTGCATATGTACTAATAGCAGTACCACCTCTATCAACTGGAACAAGACTTGTTAAGTTGGCAGGGTTTAGGAAGTATGCACTGTCAAGACCATCTACTGTACCTGCATCAACAACACCGTCTTTGATGAATACTTCACCGCTTCCATCAGCGTTAACATCAAACTGTGTTTGTAGGAATCTTGCTGTACCTAGTGTTGAGAAAGTACCGCCGATGTTAAAGTCTGCGTTAGCAATACCAATATTAACTGGATCACCATAAAACTCTCCGTTTACGCTGTTACCAGTTAGTGTAATTGGGTTATCAGTAGTTGTTGCTTTCTTGATACTTTGTACAACTGTTTGATAACTACTGTCACCTCTCAAGAAACTATCACTGTTTGCAATACCTGCACTTGCAAGACGTGATGGCGAAATTGTACCAGAAATAATGTTTTCTGCGTCAATGTTTGTAACAGCAAGTGTATTCCAGTTTGCTAACAATCTACTTGAAGTATTAATTACTGTGTTAACTTGTACGTTGTTAGCAATAACTCTTGCACTACCAACACCAGTTGTTTCAAGGTCTTTGGCATTGGTTACCAGGTCATTGATACTGCTTAGTGCATCACTGCGCAAGTCGTGTAACGTAAACGAGTTGGTTGTAACACTACCGATAAAGAATCTGCTACCGCTGTCAATTGGTTCTGCATTAATGTCTGGTAGTGCATTAACAGTTGATCCGTCATCAAGACTTAGAATTCTTACAGCATCACCTGTTGTCAAACCATGACTTGGTACAACAATACTGTTGTCTGTAATGTTAACTGTGAAACGTGTAATGTTATGGTTGTTGTTTGCAGGAGTACTTGTAAACTCAACTTGGTTAAGCAATGCAAAACCTTCGTATAGTTCAATTGTATCTGTATCAATAACTTTTACATAATAAACACTGCCATTTAACAATCCGCCAATAGCAACATTACCTAATGTGTTGTATGTTACAGGATCACCGTTGCTATATCCGTGTCCAGTGATACTGATTCTGTATGCTGTATAATCAACTGCACCGCCAGATCCTGTAGTACCTGCTAAGAAGTTATGACTAATTTGGTTGTCTAAACCAATATCGATAGCATTTTGCACTGCTACGTTATCTTCAACAAAGTCAACGCTCGATGTACTAGCAACGAACAACTCACCGCCTAAAATGTCAACATAAGCACGTTTTTCAACTGCACTTACTTCAATTTCAAAACCGCTACCTGAGCCGCCAACATCATTTGCATTACAACTTAACAAATCGCCTACTTCGTAGCCAATACCACCTCTGTCAATATCAACATCGGTAATCTGACCTGCTGTAACAGTAATGTTTGCTCTTGCACCAGTACCTGTACCAGTGTTTGCTGTTAATGAAACTGCTTTATAAACTTTAGTACCTAGTATAGGAGTGTAACTACTGCCTCCTGTTAAGTTAGCATTGTCTAAGTTTACTGCAATACCGTAACGTGTTTCTGTGACTGCACCTTGAGCATTACCATCAGCACTAGTAACAATAGTGTTTGCTGTTGCATCTGTTACTGCTTTAGTTGTTTCGTCATCACCCACGTTTGCAATAGTAAATGTTACTGCGTTAGGAGTGCTTAAAACAACACCGTTTTGATTGTATGTTTCATCATCATTTACTTTAACTCTAACGTTATTGTCAACAAGTAAGTTGTGTGCACCGCTTGTGGTAATTGTTGCAATATCACTTGAACGAGATACTGCTGTAACTGTTGCACTTGTGAATACATATGTGTCATCAGGATCTAGTACCAAGAACTGGCTGCTGTTTGAACTTTTCAAGAACCAGTTGTCAACAATTTCTGTGTTAGCACCTTTACTTGAAATAGTTAATCCAGAATCTGAACCGTTAACATACAATGTACCTGAACTTACTTCCCATGGATCGCCGGTGCTGTCATCTGTTTCGTCCCATGCTGCTCCTTGTGTAACAACAATGATTGTGTTACTATTAAGAAAATCACCTTTTGCATAACCAATTGCGCCTGAAACACCAGGCTGTGTAATAAGATCACCATCAACTGCTGTAATATTACCGCTTAGTGTAAGTTCAATTTGTTCATAGTTTTCAGTGGCAATATCACCTGCTTTTAAGTCAATAGCAGGAATATCATCAACTTGCACAAGACGTGATTGATAACCACTTGTGTTTGTGTTAGTGAACTGACGTGTTGCTGGAATTAAGTCTGCGTTCAACTGACCGTTAACGTTCAACTGAACAATAGCGCCTGGAACAGCCGCAGTTGACACAGTTTTGTCAACAAAGCCGCCGAGTCTGTTACTAATAAACTGACGTACTGCTAATTGTGTTGGAAGTCTTGAATTGCTCGGGCCACCAATTTCATCATCACCTAAGTTGACACTGGTTGAAATTTCTTCAATAGCAACATCAGAAAGACTTAGACGTAGTGCATCAAGTTCATCCACCTGAACTTTGTTACGGAATGTAATGTTACCAGTTCTGTTGAACGCTGTAATAAAGTCACCAACTTTAAAGTCACCAAGTTCGTTTGTACCTGATGAGTACACACGCCCCGGTAGTTCTTCATACTGTTCGTATTCGCTTCTTGTGTTACCACCGTTCTGTGGTAGAGCGTTATAGTCTGTACCTGAACCTGCATATTCCCAAGTGTGTGCAGATGAGTTAACAATTGACGGTCTGTGGAACCAACATGCTTTTTCAGGCAGTGCTGTCAAGTTTGTTAAACTTGAACTACCGTCTGTTGCAGTAATTGAGAATGTTGCTGTACCTAGTCCTAACTTGGTTGCTGCCTCGTTAACACCAACATTTGTATTAGGTGAAGCAGAATGGTCTTCGGTAATTGTACTAGTTTCATCAAATTGTACACGTAGTGTACTTGATCCAATTGTAACTTGTTCGATACTTACAACAAGTCTTCTATCTCTTGGTTCCCAACTATGAACAATAGCACTGTTGTTTAATGCTCCTGTTGTACCTGTAATTTGTCTACCTGGTACAAATTCATGATTTTCAGTTCCTGTTGCTAGGATAAGTGTCTGATAAGTTGTATGTGAACTTAAAATTTCTTCAACATAAAATTCAATAACACCTGATAAGAATTTCTGTGTACCAACACCTACGCCAAATACATTAACATCAAATTCTAATGAATCGTCATATGTTAGTGTAAATTCGTCATCGTTGATGATTTTAACATAATAAGTTTGTTCAGGGTCAAGACCACCAACAACAGTACCGCTATCATTGTCGTAAATAATTTTTGTACCATTTGCAAATCCATGTCCAACGATTGTAAAAATGTTAGTTGTTGGATTAACATCAACTGCTGCATCAAAAGTTACTTCGGTAGCATTGGTTTTATAATTGTTTGTAATGTCACCTGCAGATGAAACTTCAGTATAGTCTGGAGTATCATTTGGATCGTTTAAAATTGTTTTAACAACATCAAATCTTGTTCCAGCAAAGTTTTGTACTGCTGTTGACAAACCTGAAATATAAGTTAATGCATCAGTTTTTGCATATTCAATTGCTGCAATAGTTTGTAGTTCTTGTCCGCTGATACTAATTTCAGATGAATCTCTTAAGTTTTGTCTATAGTATGCTAGACCCGCACTACGTGAGTATCTGTTACCAGTATCCCATGTATCTTTTGCAACTGCTTCAACAATTAACTGTGTATCTCTTTCGCATTTTGCACTATCGTATGTGAATCCATACCAAATGTTTGCTTGGATTTGTTCGTTAATCCATTGTGTTGTATTTTGAGCAATGTTAATTGCGTTTTCAGGTTGTAACAAACCAAATGCTTCGATTTCAGTACCCGTAACCCAACTTAAATCTGGCTCAACTCTTACAACTTCTTCAGTACCGTCGCTTGTAATAAATGCAACGATTTCGTCGATGCGATCACCAATAAAGTCTGCTGCTGCTAAACTACCTGCTGCTGCACTTGTGTCTTGAGTTTCTAAGTTGCCAGGAGCAACAGTGATTGCAATGTCTTGTGCAATATCTGCAAGAACTTCTTTTAGGTGTCCCCATGATGCTAAAGTTTGGTCTTTTTTACCAGAACCGTATACTGGAACTCCGTCTACAAAATATGCTTGTGCTGCAATTTTACTTTGTAAGTTACCACCATACGTTAAATCATAAACAAGTGCATCAATAATTAAACCAATGTCGTTTTCGCATTTGGCTAAATCATATGCAGTTGTTTGTGGGTATGTAGTATTGATAAAATCGATGGTATTTGCAATAATTGTGCTTCTTGCAGTAACAATATCGCTTCTAGCATCTTGTAGTTCAGTGCTTACACCTAGTGTTGCTAAGTCTGGATTAACCAATGCTACTAGGTTATCTAAATTACCATCTGTGATAATTGTTTCAATGTAACCTACTAGTGTATCAAGTTGTGTTGCTTCAGTTGTACCTGCATTGTTACCACTTGTATCTTGAGTTTCTGTATTGCCAGTTGTTACTGTAATTGTGTTACCTTGTACAATATCTCCGACAATATCTGATAAGTGTGCGTATGCTGCTGCTGTTGCAGTTGCTTGGTTTGCTCCTAATTGAGAAATTTCTCCAACATAGTATGCTTGTGCTGCTTGTCTTGTTGCACTGTTACCACCATACATGATATCGTATGTTAATGCATCAACAATATAGCCAATATCTCTCTCACACTTACCTGTGTTAAAGTCAATATTTGAATAATAGAAATTCAAATATGCTAGAACTTCTGCTTGAATAAATGCTCTGTTGCTTTGTAGTCTTGTTGCTGCATCATCAGCATCGGTAGTTGGAAGTACTGCTGGAGCAGGGAACGAAAGTGTATCTGCTACACCTGATCCATTGCTTAAAATGTCAACAATTTCGTCAAAACCTGTAGTTGTTCTAGTTTCTGCAGTTACACTATCATCAACGTTAGGTAATGCTAAAACTTGTGATTTAGTATAGTTAATAGCGCCAATTGTTTCTGTTTTTTGGTCTGAAATAACATAAGCACTATTTGCTCTAGTATATGCTAGACCTGCTGTAACACTGTTATAGTTTGTGCCTAATGCAATGTCAAACCCTACACTATCAAGAATAATACCAGTATCACGTTGACACTTGGCAAAACTGTAACTAAAGTCTTTGCTAAACGGTGCAATGTTTTGATATGACTGATCTGAAATCCATGCTGTAACTTCTTTTCTAACAAAGTCTTTGTTGTTTAAAATTTGAGAGACTGCATTTGCAAACCCAGAATCACTTGCATTGTTTGTACCACCAGTTGGAGTTGGATAAGAATATAAATCTACAACATCTTCACCTGGAACAGAAAGTGAACTACTGTTTGTTAAAATTTCAATAATTTCGTCCCATAATGCATTAGAACGAGAAATAGCAGTTGCATCAGTAAGTGCATTTGCTGTGTATGTTTTTGCTTGTGCCAATGACGCAATATGTTGGTCTTTTTGGTCGGCATATGCATCAAATTGCCCTGAAAAGTATCTTAATGCTGCACTGATACTTCTGTAGTTAGAATTGAATAAAATGTCATATCTTACAGCATCAACAAGCAATGCAGTGTCTCTACGACATTTTGCTTCGTTGTATGTAAACCCAGACCAAATGCTAGGTGTTGCTGCTGCAATTTGTGCATCAATCCAAGTTACAACATCTGCTGCAATAATATCTTTGTTTAATTGTAATAAATCATGTGCAGTTTTGTAATCTGGTTCGCGGAAACGTAAAACAAATTCTTCAACCGGTGCGTCACGATTGATACCTACAATACTAACAGTTTGCTTACCTTCGGACTGACCTGTTGCTGTTATATGGCTTCTGTCAAAAGAGAATGCTTTTGGTGAATAACCACTTGCTCTAAGTGAGTACAAACCAAAGTTAGTAGCAGAGTTGGTAATCGAACAATATCCACCTGACTGACAGTATACACCGTTGAGTAGGAAGATTTCAAAGCAAGACACGATCTGTGCATAAGCATCGTTGGTTAGTCGCCACGCTGTTCCGCCAAATGATAGAATAGTAAAGGCGTTAGCAACCATTGACTTACCTTGTTCAGGTATAGCACCAATAACCGGATTCTCAGCCTCAATACCGTATGTCGGAACGTTGGGTGATTCAACTTTTGAACCATCAATCTTAGCACCGTTCATACCTAAGAACGAAATAATTGAGGCGTTCTGGATATATGGTGAAGTAACAATAGTTGGTCTTGTGGCAGGTAAGTTTGTATATTGATCTCTATCTGTAATTACAGAATCAAAAGGATCATCAAACGCCACAGCATAGTCAGCAGTAATAGTTGGAACATAGTTATCATCAACACCGTCACGGAATGTAAATTCACCAAAGTAACAAGCGTTTCTAACACGTAGGATATCTAAGTTAGCATTTGCAGGACGGATAATACAACCACGCAAACCGTCACCTTTAATAACTGTGTTATCCGGAACAATAATAGGGTTGTCTTCTGTGTAGTCACCAACAGCAACTTTGATGTTTACACGACGGAAGTTGATTGTGCCGTCAGCATTGTAAACTAGTCCAGAAGCAATTTGACAGGCTCTCTTAACAGTTTTAACTGGAGCGCTCTGTCCATCATTAGCGTCATCGCCTTGTTCAGCAGAAACGTAGATAACATTACCACCAAATACGTCAGCATCGGTAAAAGATAAGTTACCAAAGCCATCTGTTTTCAAGAGCTGACCTACAGTACCACGTGACGGAGGCAGTGTCATTGTGTATCCTGAGTCTAATGTATCCGGTGCTTTGATTCCTACACCGTCATCACCTGACGCTGTAAGTTCTTTGAATGTTAGGGTTTTAGCATTTTCAAGATCAAAGTCATTGAACATGTTCATTCCTGCTTGTGTAAACTGAGCAGTTTCAAATTCGTTTACTTTGATACTAATTTCTGCACTTGCGCTATCACCTTGGTCTGTGATTGCAATTTCAGTATCTTTATCAAAAATGCGTCTAGTAATGTCCTGTACTGTGTTATCATCACGTAACAAGAATACTTTACCGTCGGCTGTGTTGATTGCTAATTCACCGGATTCTAATTGAGAAACTATAGGTTTTTTATTCGCGACTGCAGATCGCTTATGTCTAATTGTTGTTGCCATTCGGCATGCCTCCTATTTAGGTACGGGTCAGGTCTATATAGACGCCCAAAACTACACGATAGAAATCGCTGTAATGTTATTTATCATAGGAGTAAAATGGCGGCTTAGAACTCGCCGCCATCTAATGTGTCAGTCCAGATTGGATTTGAATCTCCATCACCTGTAACTGTAAGTAATTGATAACTTATACTTGCATCAGCACTACCTGCTGCTTCTGTTACTTTCAATGCTGCTGTGCCGTCACCATATACAACACCATCTGGAACAAAATTACTACGTCCTGTTCCGCCATATATAACAGCAAGATCGTTGTTTGTTAATATAAGTTCGCCGTCAACAGTGATATTTGTGTCAAAAGTTACATCATTGTTAACTGTGCCGCCGTTGAGTTTGTTTAAGTATCTGTTTTCGACATATACACTTACAGCTCTTTGAGTTGGCGCAGTATTGAAGTCTTGCGTTCCTAGACTTGAAATTAGGTTAGCATTGTCACTAACTTCTTTAAGTTCTACACCAACTGGAATACCTTCTCTAATAAACGGTCCTACACTGGTTAAACCTTGTAAATCAATTTCATTAGCGTTAAGTGTAATAGCACCTGTAAGAGCGTTTACACCAAAGAAGTTACCAACTCTAAAGTTACCAATTTGGTCAACTGTGCCGCCTGCAAATACTTTACCTTGATTGCGTTCAATAATTTCTTGTTCTGCTATAGCACTACCGCCAAAGAACGGAAGTGCGTTATAAGTAACGCCAGCACCTACATATTCAAATGCATGTCCTGATGTTGAAATTGTTGACACATTGTATAGGTTACCTTGTTGTGTAGTGTTAACTGTGATAATTCCAGGGAACAATCTAACATTTGCTGTTCCACCGTATACTTGGTTTAGATCAGCAATAGCATTGTCTTCAACTGTTTGTATATTGCCGAGTATTTTGTTTCTTTCGGTATTATATACTGCACTGCCTAATTCGTAGTTGTGATTCTGTTCTTGCCAACCAGTAGTATAACCTTCTATTAGAGATATTGCTATTCTATCAATAAGTAATTCAAAGTTGTCTGCTGCTGCTTGTGAGCCGTCTGGTATAGTAACATCTTGTGTTAATACATTACCGTAGCTTGTAGTGACAGGATCGTTTAAAACAACCTGTTTTAACAAATCTCCTAGTTTATAGTAACTATAAGCGGTTACAAGTGTTTGATCTGCATTACCTACTTTTGCTGCACCAAGGATAGCACCTGCATAATATGCATCTGCTGCACGTCTCGTTTGCTTGTTACCTTGATACATTGTATCATAAATTGCTGCATCAATTAAATATCCAGTATCTCTCTTACATTTATCTATGTTGTAAGTGAAATTAATTAAATTATCAGTAATGTAAGTTATTACTGAGTTTTGAATATTTGCCTTTTCTGAAAGCATTACTGACGCTGCTGTTCTAGTAACTTCAGGTAACCAACTTACATCTGGCTCAACTTCTCCCGGAGTTCCTACAAGTGTTTGGTTGTTAATTGCATCTTTGACTATGTTTATCAAACTTGTAGATGTAGAACTTTGAACACTAGTGCCGTAATTTCCGCTTAGGATTTGTGATTCAGGGTTTCCTGTAGTAGGTGCCACTCCAATGCCTTCAATACATTTCTGCGCTATATCAGCTAAGTGTGCATATGCTGCTACTGTGTTTGCAACTTGGTATGCTGGAATATACTGTATTGATCCTAAGAAATAAGCTCTAGCAGCTATCAATGTAGCAATATTACCAGTATATAACAAGTCATGTGCTACAGCATCAATTAAGTAACCTGTATCTCTCTTACACACATCTTGATTGTAATTAAAACCGTTGTATGTTGTTCCTATAAACGAAATAGTATCGCTTATAATAGTTTCTTTTGATGCTGATAAAGTTGCTACTGCTGACTGTATACCAGCTGCTGCCCATGTAATATCTGGATTTGTTTCAGTTGGTAGATTATCAGTGCCATTAATAATTACATCTTGTATAATGTCAAGTAAGTCACCTACTCTGTTAACTTCTGTTGCACTTGCTGCTCCACTGCCTGTAACTTGTGTTTCGACTGTTTGTTCAGGATCACTGTATGCAGTATCAAGTAAAACACTACCTAGTAGTGTGTTTACCCATCCTAATGCATCTGATGTTTCTTGTTGTTGTCCAGTAACTTGATTGCTTGTTCCTACATAGTAACTGTCAGCAGCAGCTCTAGTTGCACTGTTACCACCATACAAAATGTCATATGTTAATGCATCTACGATATACTTTGTATCACGTTCACATTTTGTAGAATTAAATGTAAAGTTGCGTGTAAATGTATTGTTGATAAATGTGATTACAGCATTTTGATAATCAGTTGTTCTGTCTGTAATATGTGTAAAACTACCTTGATCGCTATCAGATGTCCAAGCAATACTTGGTGCTATATCTGCAGGCATACTATCAGTGTTACCTGCTGAAATGACATCAATAATGATTTGAATCAAGTTTTGAACAGTTCCTGCTTCAACTGCTGTTGCTCCTGCACCGCTTGTATCTTGTGTTACAACCACTTGTTGAGGAGATGCAATTAAATTATTTTGCACAACATCTGACAACCATGTTTTCAGTTGTGTATAAGCATCTATTGTAGCTGCTTGTTGTCCTGCGCCTAATTGACTTGCTGTTCCGACAAAATATGCTTCAGCTGCTGCTTTAGTTGCTAAGTTACCTCCATATTGAACATCATATGCTAGTGCGTCAACAATATATTTTGTATCTCTTTCACATTTGGTTTGATCATATGTTAATAATGGATAAGTTGTGTTTACATATGCAACAACTTCTTTGCTTAAGAATATTCTGTTAGCTACTAGTTGTGCGTTAGCATCGTCTGATGCACTGGTTGGTAAGATACTTGGCACAGGATATACTAATGTATCTGCAGATGTATCAGTGCTGACTACACCATTCTCAATTATGTCAATTACTTCGTTTAGAGCTGTAATTATCCTTGCTGAGAATTGACTGCTAATACCTGTAGCAGTTGACATTTGATCTCTTAAATATTTGATTGATTCAATAGTTTGTAAGTTTTGATCACTTATAACATATGCACTATTAGCTCTTTGATATGCAAGTCCACTTGTTACTGCATTGTAGTTTGTTCCAAATGCTGCATCGTATGCTGCTGCTTCAACAAGTATTCCAACATCTCTACGGCATTTTGCTTCGTCATAAGCAAATGTTTGGAAGTTGTTCGCGATAAAGATAATAATTTCAGTTTGAACAGTTTCTTTGTTGCCTTTGATTACGCTGTATGCTTGCTCTAAATCGTCATCAGCCCATGTAATGCTTGGTAATACAGTTGCAGGTAAACCAGTTAAGTCGCCTGCTCTAATTACATCTTCAATAATTTTGACTAAGCCTTCGACATCGTCAGCTTCAGTTGAGCTTGCAGGTGTTCCTGCTGTATCTTGTGTTAAAGAGTTTCCTACAGAAGTTGTCACAGGCGCTTCTATAACAATATCTCCAAGTATGTCACCTAGTCTATTATACGCATCAGCTGTTGCTGCTTCTTCTGCTGGATCTCCTAGTTGGCTTACACCATCAACAAAATAACTTCTTGCTGCTGTAATAGTTGCACTGTTACCACCATACAAAATATCATGGCATATTGCATCTACAATATATCCTACATCACGTTCGCATTTTGTTGCATCATATGTTAATGATGGAAAGTTTACAGCAATCCAAGCAATAATTTCGTCTTTAATATATTCCTTGTTAGCAATTAATTGATCTTTCGCTGCCACTGCATCTGTAGTTGGTAGCACACCTGGTGTTGGGAATACGAGAGCATCTGCTGCTGTATCTGTGCTTAACACCCCATTATCAAGTATGTCAATTACTTCATCAATTGCAGCTTCCATTTTAGGCTCAGCAGCATCACTTAATCCTAATAATCTTAGCTGTTCTTTTAATTCTCTAATTGCAGCAAGTGTTTGTATTTTCTGGTTATCTTGTAAATCAGCACTACTTGCTCTTTGATAAGATAGACCTGCTGTTACACTGTTATAGTTTGTTCCTAATGCTATGTCAAGTGCCACAGCATCCATTATTAATCCTACATCACGCTCACACTTTGCTTGATCGTATACAAAGTTTTGATAATTGTTTTCAACATAAGATACTGCTTCTGCTGCTAGGAAATCCCTGTTAGCTTGTAATTGGTCTTTTGCAGCAATCTGTGCTGCTGTTGCAGTAGTTGGATTAGCAAAGACTAGTGCATCTGCAGATGTATCAGTGCTTACTACACCGTTTTGTATAATATCTACAATCTCGTCAAATGCCGCTTCTACTCTAGTTTGTGCAGTAGCATCACTTGAAACTGCTGCGCTTGCTTGACCTTTTGCATAGTTTATAGCACCTACTGTTTCAGTTTGCTGTCCACTGATAACATATGCACTATTAGCTCTTTGATATGCAAGTCCACTTGTTACTGCATTATAGTTTGTTCCTAATGCTGCATCAAAATATGCTGCATCAATAATCAATCCAGTATCTCTTTCGCACTTGGCTTGATCGTATACAAAGTTATTGTCATTAATATATGCAATAACTTCTTCTTGTAAGAATGTTCTGTTTGCAATAAGTTGTTCGGTAGCATTGATCAAATCAGTGCTTGCAGGACCCGGTTCTGGATAAACTGTTCCTTCGCTTGGCAGTTGATCAAACTCAATTATGTTTAAAATATCATCAAATAAGTTACCAACCGAAGTTTGGAAATTTGAATCTCTATTAGCAGCTAATACAAGTAAACGTTTTGCTTCTCTTAGTGCAATAATTGTTGCAGGCTTTTGTTCAGAATCTAAGTATGCTGTGTTTGCTCTACTGTATGCTAGACCTGCTGTAATACTGTTATGGTTAGTGCCAAGCTGCGCATCTCTATATATTGCATCTATGATATAACCAACATCACGTTTACATTTTTCTATATTGTATGTTAATGTAGGATAATTTGCCAAGTTTTGTGCAATAACATCTGTAATGAATACTGTTCTTTGACTTAATATCACACCTGCTGAATCTTGTAGTGCAGTAAGTTCTGTTTCAAAACTTGGGTATGTTTTAGCAGGCAAACTTGTTAAGTTTCCGGCTATAACTACATTTTCAATTATTTGTAACACACCGTCAATTACAGTTGCTTCAACTTGCGTTGCTGCACCACTAGCAAAATCTTGTGTTTCTAAATTACCAGTTGTAGGAGTAACAGGCAAGTCTCTTATAATTCTCTGTAATATAAATCTTATACGTGCAAATGCATCAGTAAGAGTTGTAATTTCGGCTTGTATGAATGAGCTATAATTTATATTATTAAAGAAGTATATTGCTTCTTGTGTTGTGGCCGCTGTGCCTGTATATAACATGTCAAATATTAATGCATCAACTATGTAACCCATGTATGTTTGATATGTAGCAGCATCTTGACCGCCATATGTAAATGCCGAATTATCATCATCGATAAATGCTGTAAATTCTGCTTTGATAAATTCTTTATTTGCAAGTAATTGGTCTTTTGTATCAATTCTGTTTTGTATTGCGCCTGCATGGTTAGGAAATTCTATTGTGATTCCTGAACTATCGCCATCGTCTAAAATATTAATGAATTGATTAAATGCTTCGTTAACTCTATCTTGCGATGTGCTATCTGCTGCAACTTCGGTTAACGCTAGGCATCTGTCACGCAAGTATTCTAATGAAGTAAGATACAAGTCTTGGAATCTGTCTCTATATTCAATTTCTTGTGCTTGTCTAATTACACCTTGATCACTACCAAATACAACATACAATGCTGTTGAGTAAAGTAAGTTATCCATATCAGTGTTAAACTGTGTTTGATCGTAACTTAATTCCGTAAATTGATCGTTAATGTATGCACTTAATTCTTCAATAATAAAGTCTCTATTTGCAAGTATGTTATTTTTTGCTGCTATGATTCCATCGTCTATGCTAGTTAAATCATTTAGAGATTCATTTAATTCACTACCTATACCAGGTGTGCTGCTACTGTCTCCTGCTTCGATAATATTAGTAATAATATTAAATCTTGCATCTATTTCTTCTTTCATAGCAAGATTAGTTGTAAGTGCCTTCATTTCGTCTCTAGCACTTTCAATACCATATACAGTTGGTTCTAATTGGTCAAGTAAAACTTTAGTGCTGGTGCTTCTTAAATAACTTTGTCCTGCAGAATATGATTGATAATCGGTTCCAAAAACAATATCACCTGTTACAGCATCAACAATACGTCTTATGTCTCTGCGACATACAGTTTCGTCATATACAAAAGGTGCTTTTGTAATTTCTGTTGCTGTAATATAGTAGTATGTTGAATCGCCTTCAAATTGTATAATAGAACCAGTTTGCGGTTTATCACGTAAACTTCCTAATGATATAGTGCTGTTTGTCTGAAGGTTTGCAGTAGCTTCGGCTGTAATAGAGGCACCACCACCTGTGATTGTGATTCCTGGAACACTTTCGTATCCGCTTCCGCTTGTAGCTATAGATATAGCAGCCAATTGTCCTGTTGTCAAGTCAACTTGTGCTGTGCCTGTTGCTGTTACACCACCAGCGCCTGTCGGAGGATCAAACGTTACCACTGGCACACCAGTATATCCTGCACCAGGATTGTTTATAGTTACACTACCAACACTTGAAAAATAATCAGTAAGTGGAACAGCATTTGTATAAGGTATTGGATAAAATCCATCAGCAACAACACCCTCGGTTCCAAAGTCACTAACTGAGTTAGAAATAGATAGGTAACCGCCTTTTGTTGTTAGGAAGCCTACGCTACAGAAAACTGAGAAGCAACTAACGATCTGTGTATAACCAAAGTTGGTAACATGGAAACCAATACCACCTTGTGAGATTTGAGTAAATGCGTCTGCAACGAAACTGAAAACAAGAGATGCAGGATCATATTCATCACCGTCAACAAGCAGACCGCCTCCTCCGCCAGTTGGGTTGATTTGTTTTTCAACTGGTAATGACGGTTGATCTTCTACTGTTAAAGGTCTAGCACCAGGTTCGATGCCTTCTATTTGCACAGTTTCAAAAGGAATAAATTCTGTTCCGTCATTCAACCAAGGACCGTTCATATTTGTGCAGTTTTGAACATATGGTGAAGTTGTAACAAGTGCGCCTGGACGTATTCTTGCACACCAACCTGGATAACGTAGTCCTCTAAATGTCATTTGGAATAGGTAGCATCCGTTGCCCATAAAGAACAAGTCGTCTGTGTTGTTCTTAGGAAAAACTCTTGTGTTACGTAATTCACCTTGACCACTTATAGTTACAAAGTCTCTTAGTGTAATTGGATTTTCTTCATAGTAATCTCCAGGCGCAACAATGATTGTTGAACCTTCAGGAGCAATTTCTGTTGCTTTTTTAATCGAAGCGAATGCACCAGCAGCGTCTTGTGACTTACCATCATTCAAGTCACTACCGTCTTTGGTGACGTAATACACGTTAGTAGCTTGAGGTCCTGATGCTTGTCCTGTAACTCGTAAATCAGCGTTTATATCTACTGTTTTACCTTCGCCGAGATTAATCTCAACGTTTCCGTCAGCAGTAAGTATCAAAGACTTATCAGCTATCTTCCTTTCGTGTAATGACTGTCGCTTCATAAATTTCATGTTTTATACTTCCAAATAACTTATTGTGGCGGTAAGGTTTGTTGGACTTTGTCCTACCAATACTACTTTATCGTTTTCTTCTAAAATTAATCTTTCAACATTAAATGTAAATGTTTCTGATGCAGACACAGGTAAAGAATTTAAAACCAAATTTCCGTCACCTTTTACTTGACCATCTGGAATCACGTGCATATCAAATGATGAATCATTTACACCTGTGCCGTCGTCTGTTCCTGTGTTACAGACCAATAGAGTAGTAATGGCATATTTTTTGCTTGCCGGAACCGTTAGTATGGTTGTATCTGTAGTCAGCACTTGCGCATTTTCTATTGCCATTTTTTCTTCCTCAAAATATTATACTGTAAAGCAGTGCTTTATTTCTGCTTATTATTTCATCTTGTGTTTCGTTTGCATTCTTAAAAAACAGTCCAGTACCGCCGTCTGCTTCTGGTTTAGAATACAAATAAATACCATCTGCTGGAACTCCTAAAGAAGTATCGTCTTGAACTGTAAGATTAAAGAAATCATTAGACTGGACAACACCGTCTCCTGTGCCTTGCAACTTAACAAAGCCGTCAGTATCTTCTGACGAAATAGTATCACCTACAAAATTAAGATTAGCAACTACTAACTTGTTTTGAAAAAACTGAGCTATTTCACCATCGTTTACACTAACCAATACTCTGTTTTGTAAATCTCCAGCACCTGTATGTTCAGCTCTTACAAATGTTGTAGGATCTATAGATGTAGATGCAGAGATAGTGTCAGAAAAGTTATACAAGTTCCAACTATTAACATAGTCAATCATACCTCTAACATTAACTAAAATATCATCATCAAATGTAGTTGGATTGCGTCTTAGTCTATCCGGTAAGCCTGGATCTTCGGGTATTACAGCGCCATCGCCATCATAAGCCCAAATTTTAGCTTCATAATCAGTAGTATAGGTAACTTTGACTGTTCCGTCGCCGGAACCAACAAGATATAAATCTTCACCACCTGTAAGAACAGCACTGGTATATATACTCATTAAAGAGTCAGTTGATGGACTAGCTGTTGCATCTTGGAAAATAAATGCACCTAGTGTTGTGCCTCCGCTTCTGATACCGTTCTTTGATTCATCTAAGAATAGTCTTACATCATCTCTTGTTCCTCTTTCAATAATAATACCGCCTACACCTAAACTTATACCAGCTCCTGTTTCGCCTTTGTTTATTGTAATAGTATTATCATAGATCAACAAGTCTTCAGATTCAATAGATGTGCTAGATCCAGCTGTCATACTACCAGCAATGTCAACATTACCATTAATGTTGACTTTACCAGACAAGCCAGTTAGGAGGTTAATTGTTCCTCCGTCATCTATTTGTAGAGTATATTCGTCTACACCTATTCTATTGACTTGAATTGCCATTTACTACTCCAGCTTATGCTTGACCCGGTAGTGCTACACTCAAGTTTGCATTAGGGTGACCTGAAATTTCTCTGGCACTTGCATCATAACCGATGTTGTAAATGCAGTTTATTTCTGTTCCGCCGCCTTCAACTTGCACAGTTCTGTTACGTAGTTTTGTAACTTGGTATGTTGTTGAATCACTACCGATAGCGTCGATTGTGAATTCTCCTGCTACTAGTGCTTCGCCACCGCCTGTGCCTACTTTGTTAGCAAGTGTTAGTACTTCATCAGATGATGGATCACCGGCATTTGAATCTAATCGCACAACATACTTGCCGTTGCCTGCTTGTCTTACGATGTGAGCTGCTGTTGTTGCTTCTGCACCACCTGTAAAGAAGTGGCGTGTTACTGCGATACGACCTGATCCGTATCCGATCTTATCTTTATTAATTGGACGTCCCATTGTTTTCTCCTTTTTGACGTTCTAGGTCTACGCGGTGGGTAACCGCATAAGTCCTCTAAGAGGCTCTCCTCTTGACATAAGTATTTATCCTTTTTCAAAAAATGGGTTATTATGTGCTTTGAATTTGTAAGTTCTTTGCAAACCTTCTTCCATTCTTTTCTTCATGGTCAAATCTAACCCTATCACCTAGTTTTAGCTTGTGTTCATTTTTTTTGAAAAGGATATCTCTTCTGGTTGCACCAAAATTGTCAGGACGTATATGTCCATAAATTCCAGTAAATTTGTAAACTTGTCCTAGTTCTTCCATAGTATTTCTCCTTACTATATTTACTCAAAAAAATAGGCCCCGTAGGGCCTATTTAGAATTTGTATACAACTAATATTAGCTGAAGCTTAGGTTTCCGCTTGTTACTTCTACCTTCTCTAGGTAGTCAGCTGCGTTACCTAGCGACGAAGCTGTGTTAGATAGCTCAACATATCCGTAACGAGTCATGAACGACACTGTTGGTTCGAATGTTGTTGGATCTAGAACAACGCCTGAGCTCATCAATGGAATGTATGGGCAATAGAACGCTGCTGCGTCTGATTCGCTAGTTCCTTTGTAGCCAACAAGAACATCGTCGTCTGCTGCATATGTGTTTACATATACTTTCATTGCGCCGTTTAATGTTCCAACCATTTTGGTGTTTGTTGGTGCTTCAAAAGTTCCTTCAGTTGTTCTTGCGAATGCTGAAGTTGTTGCTGACTGTAGCACAGTTAAGATGCCTGGAGATACAACAGCCCAGTTACCTGCGCCTCTACGTGTTCTCTGTGCAATTCTGTTTGCTGCTCTGTTGACAAGAACTGCTAATGCTGCATGTTCGTCACCAACAAAAGTAGCTGTTCCAGATACTGCTGCTTGGTCATATGTATCAGTGCCTGTGCCTGCTAATGTAGCAAGTGAGCCTAATACTTCTTGGTCGATTTCAGCAGTAATTTCTTGTGCAAGTGCTGCCATGATTTCTGCTTCTACGTCGATACCGTGTTGTGACTGAGCATCCTGTGCTGCCTCAAAAGTCCAACGTGCTGATAGCTTACGTGTTTTAGCTTCAACAGTCTGCTTTAAGATCTGGATGCTTAGTTGGTTACCAGCTTGTCCTTCTAGTGCCGCAGTTGCGTCAGCTTTTGCTGTTGTAGCATTACCTGAATATGCTTCAGCAATTTTGAATGGTGAAAGTGCTTCTTCACCTGCTGTTGCACCTGATGCACCTGTGCCTGCTGTGTCGCTGTAGCGAACACGTAGTGTGTGAATCTGGCCAACTGGTCCAGTCATTGGTTGTACACCAACTAGTTCGTTTGCAATAACTGTTGGCATTACACGTCTGATCACTGGTAGGATCACACGGTTTAGTGTTGCGATGTTACCTGCAGAAGTAGCACCTGCTGTAGCTGTCTCTGAAAGATACTTGCGAGTATTTTCAAGAGTTGTAGCCATCACTGCTTTCTTTGTGCCACCTAGGCCTTCAAGAAGTGCTGCTTTGGTATCATTCCAACGGCTTTCTAATAGTTCTGACATTGGTTTCTCCTTAACTCAATCCAGCAAGGCGCTTTAGATCTACGACATTACTGTCATCGCCTGCTTGTTTAACGTCATTGTTTTCTCTGTTGCCTGTAATTTCTTTTGCCTCTGATAATACCGCCTTCTGCTTTGCTGGACCTTTACCATCGATAACCGCTGGTAGATACTTGTCAAACGCTGCTTGCAGTTTTGTTGTTTGAACTGATTCCAGTAAGTCTGTCATAATGCTTTGCTGATCTTTGCTCAATGGCGCGATCAACTTGCTTATTTTATCATTGCGAGCAATTGACTCGTTGATTGTTTTAACCTCGTTTGCCTTTGCTTCTGCAAGTTTAATTGCTTTAGCCGCTGCTAGTTTTGCTTCACTTAGTTGCTTGTCTTTTGCATCAACTACTTTCAGCATTTTAGCAGTTTCACTCTTTTCATTTAGATAAGAATGTTGATATTCGTTAGCAAATGCTTCGAATAACTTGCGACCAAAATCATTTTTACGTGCTGCTTCAATATCTTCTTTCAGTGCTGAAATTTCTTTTGTAAGTCCTTTTGACACTGTTTCTGATACTAGGGCAGCAGATTTGCTAATAAAGTCTTTTTTGACTCTATCAACGTGAGCTTTGCCTTCACGCACTAGGCGCACTTTGGTTTCGGCTAAGTCTTTTTTATCTTCGTAAAACTCTGCAAGTTCTTTTGCTAAAGATTCTACTACAAATTCTTCTAGAGCAACAAACTTATCAGCCATTGCTTTTTGATCGCTATGTAGTTCTTTAACTTCTTTAGCTAGTTGTTCACTTACAAAACTTTTTAGAAGGTTAGCATTTTGACGTTGTGCAACAGCAAATTTTGCTTTTGCTTCTGCTAGTTGCTTGCGATCGTCTTGGAATTCTGTAATTTCTTCTGCTAAACGTTCAGTAACTAGACTATCAATGGCTTCTACCATTGTAGTTTTGTCATGCTCGTATTTTTTAGCAAATTCTTCACGTAGTTCAGCTGTAACCTGTAAACGGTTCT
>Ga0181572_10000137_pt1 | contig 45844 bp, 44 predicted proteins | sample 101ome_26_FD_133004 | JGI IMG/M metagenome (GOLD analysis project Ga0181572, IMG submission 133004) | Coastal salt marsh microbial communities from the Groves Creek Marsh, Skidaway Island, Georgia - 101408AT metaG (megahit assembly) | ecosystem: Environmental > Aquatic > Marine > Intertidal... | reverse complement strand
CGGGGTAAAAAAACTAGCCTTTGTCAGCTCAGTCGCTGCTTTGGGCAACGAGTCGCAAGACACTGTACTTCGTGAAGACACCCCCTGGAATAACGACACTCCCCGAACGGCCTACAGCTACTCAAAACGCCAAGCACTGCTCGAGGTTTGGCGTGGTGCTCAAGAAGGACTGGATGTGGTCATCGTTCATCCTGGAGTGATTTTGGGAAATAGCCACCGGACCGGGCCCCTGCAAAAAGCAATCGCCTATGCTTCACGAAAAAAATATTATTATACCGATGGAAGCACAGGATTTGTTAGTGTTGATGACGTGGTCACAGTGCTACACTCGCTGATGAAGAGCCCCCTCAAAAATCAAGACTTTGTATTGGTGGCAGAAAATAGTTCCTATAAAAATTTCCTCGAAAAACTTATACAAACCCATCAATTGCCCGGCCGCGGCAAACACCTATCCAAGGGCGTTTTAAAAGGGCTTTGGCTTGTCGATAGCGTTTTGGCTTTGCTGCGCATCAAACCAAAAACCCTTTCGAAGGGATTGGTGCAAACGCTTTCAGAAACTTCGACCTATGATGGACAAAAAATCCTCGCTGCTTTACCCAAGTTTGGTTATCAACCGCTAGAGGAAACACTTATAGAAGTAATCAAAAAGGACTAACGAACCTCGTTGCTTTTTATTTTTTCTTCTTTTTCGACCCGAATCACCCGTTCCAAACTGTCGCTAATTTGTTCGAGTCTACTTAAAACGTCGCGGTGCATACGCGCATAGATTTTGGGAATTTTAGAGTAGTACAGCTCGCTTTCTTTGAGTTGCTCGGCTGTAATATTGTATTTTTTGTAGATGTATTGGTCCCCAAAAATACTGTCGTGACTGAGTTTGCCCCGGTAATTACTTTTGGTCGCTTTCATGATGACGATGTCCAACAAAATTTTTTCCATTTGGGCTTCTGGAATCAATTGGTCGGGCTTGGCTACACCATGGTTTTCACAGGCGAACAAAGTCACTAAAACCAAGTATATACCAAAAAAACTTCCCTTTTTAATCATCGCGTAAACGTTAATTGCCTTCCGGCATTTTTTTCTAAAATCTGCCCTTGATCATATACTTTGTGTCCATTGACAAAGGTTGTTTTGACCACTCCGGTAAACAAAGTGCCTTCAAAGGGTGACCACTGGCATTGGTATAGCAAATCGGCTTTGTTTACCTCAAAGGACTGATCTAAATCAACCAATACCAAATCGGCAAAATACCCTGTTCTAAGGAAGCCTCTTTTTTCGATATCAAACAAAATAGCGGGATTGTGGCAGGCTTTTTCGACCACTTTTTGGAGGGTGATTTTCCCCTTGTTGACGGCGGTCAATAAGGCCGGAAGGGCATGTTGCACCAGAGGTCCTCCTGAGGGAGCCTTGAGATAGGGCTGCTGTTTTTCGGCCAAGGTGTGAGGGGCATGATCGGTCGCCAAAATATCGAGACGATCATCATTGAGCGCCTCCCAGAGAGCCTCACGATCACTGGCTTTTTTCACCGCAGGGTTCCATTTGATCAGGGTCCCTTTTTCGGCATAATCTTCGTCCGAAAACCACAGGTGATGGGTACACACTTCAGCGGTAATTTTTTTATCCTTAAGGGGAATGTCATTTTGAAAAAGAGCGGTTTCTTTGGCGGTTGACACGTGGAATACGTGTAACCGAGCTCCGGTTTCTTTGGCCAGGGCAATGGCTTGAGAAGAAGATATATAACAGGCTGCTTCGCTGCGTATCACCGGGTGTTTTTCGATGGGTATCTCTTCGCCGTAGGTATCAATATGGGCTTGCAGGTTTTCGCGTATGGTTTGTTCATCCTCGCAATGTGCAGCGATGACCAGGTCGGTGCTGGAAAAAATTTCACGCAACACCTCGGGATTATCCACCAGCATATTCCCGGTAGAGGATCCCAAAAAAAGTTTGATTCCCGCCACCTTGTTTTTATCCAATTGCTTGAGGACTTCCAAATTGTCATTGGTGCCACCGAACATAAAGGAGTAGTTGGCTGCCGAGGTTTTTTGAGCGCGGTCTAGTTTATCTTGATAGGCCTCTAGGGTAGTGGTCTGTGGCTGGGTGTTGGGCATTTCGATAAAGGAGGTAATCCCTCCCGCAATGGCCGCTTGGGACTCACTCTCAATACACGCTTTGTGGGTCAAACCGGGTTCTCTAAAATGGACTTGATCATCGATCAGTCCAGGCAGTAAATAACAGCCGGTCGCGTCTATGCAATCTTCATTTTCGAGTGGGGTGAGTACCGGTGCAATGGCTTCGATATACGCCCCACGAATTCGCAAATCGGCCACTTGTGCAACCCCTTCGTTGATTATGGTAGCGTGTTGGATCAGGGTCGATTTCATGGGCGTTTTTTAAATAGGTATTGCATACGCAAAAATAATACAGCATAAAGGGCCTCCCAAATTATCGAGCCATTCATTTTGGAGGTTCCTTTTTCACGGTTTTTAAAAATAATGGGGCATTCGACGATACGGGCCCCATTTTTCCACGCCTTATATTTCATTTCAATTTGAAAAGCATAGCCTACAAAACGGATTTGGTCAAGATTGATTGAGGCAAAAACCGATGTTCGGTACCCCACATAGCCTGCAGTAGGATCTTTTACGGGCATCCCCGTAATGGCCCGTACGTAGACCGAGGCAAAATACGAGAGGAAAATTCGCGACAGAGGCCAGTTTACTACAGTGATGCCATTGCTGTATCGGGAACCGACAACCAAGTCGGCTTTTTCTTTGAGTACGTCAAACAAACCAGGCAAAGCAGCCGGGTCATGTGAAAAATCGGCATCCATCTCAAAAACATAGGTATATCGTCGGCGTTGTGCCCATTGAAAACCATGTAAATAGGCCTTTCCTAAACCTTGTTTTTGTTGGCGTTCTTCGAGAAACAAATGTGCTTTAAACTCCTGCATCAACGCTTTGACTTTGGCACCCGTACCATCCGGAGATTGATCGTCCACCACCAATATATCCAACGGGAGGGGCAGGCTGAGCAATTCACGGACCAAGGCTTCGATATTTTCGACCTCGTTATAGGTTGGGACAATAATTAACAGCTCTTGCATGGAAGTCAAAAATACAAAACCTTAGTATCTTTGTGGCAATTCTATCGAATAACCGCAATAATCAAAACACCAATGTGGCAACAACTCAATACCGTCAGTAGCAGTTGGGTGACTCTCGTATTGTTTTTCGTTTTTGTGGTTTTGGTTCAGGCCTATCGTACCCATTCGTTTGAAAGTAAAATTTTTATTCGCTTTTTTGAGTTTACCACCTACCTCCGAATCTTTGGTGGAGATCGTGAAGTGAGTCGTTTGCGAAGTTTTCAAATCATCCTATTGTTTATCAGTGTCCTCAGCTATGGTTTTTTGCTTTTTTTTGGGCTTTATCATCGCGGACTTATTGCCTTTTCTGGGCAAGAGTACCTATCCCTTGTTTTGTTATTAAGTGGGATAGTAGCGGTGCGTTACCTGGTATTGAAAGGCTTGGTTTGGTTGACCGATTTACAAACTATATCCAATTATATCGTGTTTAAAAACATCGCCCTAAACGGTTTGTTTTCTCTATTTGCCCTCTTGGTTATAACCCTTTATAGTTTTGGGCCATTTTCGACCGCAAACATGCTATTATACGGGTTTGTTATTTTGGTCAGCTTTCATTTGTTTTTTGCTATTTATACTTATTCCAGCATATTCATGCTCGGTTTTAAACCTTGGATTTATTTAATTTTGTATTTTTGTGCCTTCAAAATTCTCCCTTGGATTTGGGTAGCGCATCGTTACCAACTCTTGTGAGAACGAACCAAAATTTGAATTTATGAAAGTGAAAACCATCTTGGTTTCTCAACCCCAGCCAGCCACCGACAAGTCACCCTATCAACGCCTGATAGACAAGCACAAGCTAAAGGTCGATTTTCGCCCTTTTATCCATGTAGAAGGAGTGACCGCCAAGGAGGTTCGCCAACAAAAGGTTGATTTTGCGCAGTTTGACAACATCATCCTCACCAGTAGAAATGCCGTAGATCATTTTTTTAGATTGACGGAAGAAATGCGGTATAAGGTACCGGACACAACAAAATACTTTTGCCAATCGGAGGCGGTGGCTTTCTACCTTCAAAAATATGTGCTTTACCGCAAAAGAAAAATTTATGTAGGTGAACGTAATATCGATGATTTGGCACAGGTATTTCAAAAATTCAGCAAAGAAAAATTTTTGTTGCCCAGCTCAGATATTTTAAAATCTTCGATTCCTGAGGCCTTAGACAAAATCGGTGTTCAGTGGACACGGGCCCAGCTCTATAAAACGGTGGTCAGTGATTTGTCGGACCTACGTGATGTGTACTATGACATCTTGGTCTTTTTCAGTCCTTCGGGCATCGAATCTTTGTTTAAAAATTTCCCCGATTTTAAACAAAATGACACCCGTATAGCCGTTTTTGGCAACAGTACGGTAGCCGCTGCAGATCAGGCCAAGTTAAGGATCGACATAAAAGCGCCATCACCCGAAACCCCCTCGATGACTATGGCCATCGAAAAATACATTACAGGGGTCAACGGAAAATAATTAGGCGCTTTGTATTAGCTGGTATATAAACACAGCCCATCCAAACAGTATGATTCCTCCCCCCAAGGGTGTAACCCACCATAGGGAAGAGGTGTCAATTTCAAGGATTTTTAATGCGGCAGTCACAAAAATACTTCCGCTAAACATGACTACACCCACTAGTAATGGTCTAAAACTCCCTACTACCGCCTGTTTTTTTTGAAGTGAAGACCCTCCAAAAATCAAAAAAACCAAGCCGTGATAGATCAAAAATCGTACACCGGTATCAAAAGCAGATTGGATTTTGGGTGTGGCCACTGCGGCTAATGCGTGACTTCCCAAAGCAGCCAAAATAACACCCAAAAACATCAATACCCCTCCAGTTAAAACTATTTTTTTGTTCATTCGATATGACTTACTCTCCAGCTAATGTTTAAATTTAAATAAAAAAATTATGGCCACGACTTCAGACCATACCCTGCAACTCGATGGAATTGATAAAATCATTCTACGGGCATTGATGGAAAATGCCCGACAATCAATTAATCATCTGGCCACACAAGTGGGCATATCGGGCACAGCGGTTCATCAACGGCTCAAAAAACTAGAACGCGAAGGGGTTATCAGCGGCTCTCAACTGATGGTCAACGAAAAGGTGCTGGGCTATAAAACACGTGCTTTTGTAGGTATTTTTCTCGATAAGGCCATGCGTAATCCGGAAGCGGTGCAACGCTTAAAGAAAATTCCCGAGGTAATCGAATGTCACTATACCACCGGTAATTGGAGTGTCTTTATCAAAATCCTTTGTCGGGACAATGCCCACCTTATGGAATTGCTTAACCGGGAAATTCAAACCATCGAAGGGGTTTCGAGAACCGAGACGTTTATTTCACTCGACCAGCAAATTAATCGCCAGGTAGGGATTTAATCAATCGCGTGAAGAACCCGCTACTCTAAGGGCAAAATAAATCAACGTTGCCAGTGAACCCAAAGCAGCCACGACATAGGTGCGTGCCGCCCATTTTAGGGCATCCTCTGCACCGGCGTATTCTTGTTGCGTGACGATATTTTTTCGGCGTAGCCAAGCCAATGCCCGATTACTTGCATCGTATTCTACAGGTAAGGTGATAAAACTAAAAAGTGTCCCCATTCCAAATAAGACCACACCAAGCATGGCAATCGTTCGGCCCAGAGGTAAGGTTTGCATCAAGACTAACCCCCCAAAAATTACCCATACCGATAGGTTCGAGGCCACACTTACCATAGGCACTAGTGTAGAGCGCATAGTGAGCCACTCGTAGCCTTGTGCATGTTGCACGGCATGGCCACATTCGTGGGCAGCTACAGCCGCGGCGGCTGCATTGCGCTCCGAATAGACCGCCTCACTCAAATTGACTGTTTTGGTCTTGGGATTATAATGGTCGGTGAGCATGCCGGGTGTAGAAACCACGCGTACCCCACGAATACCGTGATCAGCAAGCATTTGCTCGGCTACCTCCTTTCCACTCATACCGTTTTGCAAACGGGTTTGTGAATACTTTTTGAATTTTCGTTTAAGTTGACTGCTTACCGCCATACTGGCTATAGCAATGAGAATAATAAGTAGGTAATACATGAATTTTTTATTTCAAAAATAACAAATTATGAGCGATTCGATTTTAATTTTTAACGGTGTTTAAGCTTTAAAACAATAATGATTAATTGTAAGCAAGCCGTGACACTATTGGCCAAAATAATGGCCAAACGGTCGAGTAAAATACCATAGGCTAACCACAGTAAAATACCTGTAAACAGTACCAAATACATGGTTAACGAAACCCCAGCTGCATTTTTGTTTCGCCAAATTTTTAGCACCTGCGGGACAAACGCAAAGGTGGTCAGCACTGCAGCAACCAACCCGATGATTTCAATTTGCCAAGGAGTCATATCAACAAACAATATTGATGATTTTACCGGGAACCACGATGACCTTTTTAGGCGGGTTTCCTTCTAAATATTTTTGGGTTTGTTCGTCAGCTAGCACCTTTGCTGTTATCGCTTCCCGATCCATATCCATGGGTAGAGCCAGTTTAAAACGCATTTTCCCATTAAACGAAACGGGATATTCTTTAGTAGACTCGACAAGGTATTGGGGGTTATACTTTGGATAAGGAGCCTTGGTCACCGAAGTAGTGTGGCCTAGGGCATGCCAAAGTTCTTCGGCGATATGCGGTGCAAAAGGAGCGAGTAAAACAACAAGAGGTTCCAATACTTCACGGCTATGACAGTCGGCGGTGGTGAGTTGATTGACACAAATCATAAACGAACTAACACAGGTATTGAAAGAAAATTGGCCGATATCTTCGGTCACTTTTTTGATGGTTTGGTGTAGGATTTTTTGGGCTTCCGCTGAGGCGGGTTTGTCGTTGAGTATCCATTGCTCATCGCTATAAAAAAGACGCCAAAACTTTTTAAGGAAACCGTGCACACCTGAAATCCCGGCCGTATTCCAGGGCTTGGCTTGTTCGATGGGTCCCAAAAACATTTCATACATCCGCAGGGTATCGGCACCATAGGTTTCACAAATATGATCGGGATTGACCACATTGTATTTGGACTTTGACATCTTTTCGACTTCGCGGGCTACTATAAAATGTCCATCCTCCATCTTAAATTGTGCATCGGCAAATTGGGGCTGCCATTGTCTAAGGGCCTCGATATCGAGCTGATCGGATGCATTAACCAAACTTACATCCACCCGCAGGGGCTCAACCTCACGATGGGCAATTTTATTTTTTGAAATATAATTTTGAGTACCTCGCTCACGGTAAATCACCGCCGAAGTGCCCAGTATCATTCCCTGATTGATGAGTTTTTTGGCATATTCATCCACTGGCACCCATTGCAGGTCGTATAGGAATTTTTGCCAAAACCGGGAGTACAACAGGTGACCCGTTGCGTGTTCGCTTCCCCCCAGATATAAATCGACTTCCTTCCAATACTGCAGGGCTTTTTTGCTGGCAAAAGCGGTTTCGTTGTGGGGGTCCATATAGCGGTTAAAATACCAAGAACTTCCGGCCCAGCCAGGCATGGTATTGAGTTCGAGTGGAAAAACCGTTCGATGGTCAATCAAGGTATTTGACACTACTTTGCACTGTTTTTCGTCCCAGGCCCAATGACTTGCATTCCCCAGTGGTGGAGCCCCCTCGGGTGTGGGTAAATAATTTTCTACTTCGGGCAAAACAAGGGGTAGGTCTTCCTTAGTCAACGCAACGGGTAGGCCGGCTTTGTAATAAATAGGGATGGGTTCTCCCCAATAGCGTTGACGGCTAAAGATGGCGTCTCGTAAGCGGTAATTAACCGTTCCAGCACCTCGCTTTTCTTTTTCCAAAACCTCGATTACTTTTTTGATCGCTTGTTTATAATCTAATCCGTCGAGGAAATCGGAGCCGGTGAGTTTTACGCCCGTTTTGTCATCAAAGGCCTTTTCTGAAATATCGGCACCTTCAAAAATATTGACAATGGGCAAGTCAAAATGTTTGGCAAAATCATAGTCCCGCTGGTCACCACAGGGTACAGCCATAACCGCGCCCGTACCATAACCGGCCAATACATAATCGCCTATCCAAATGGGGATGCGCTTTTGGGTAAATGGGTGAAGCGCATAGGCTCCGGTAAACACCCCGCTGATGGTTTTGACATCGGCCATACGGTCACGCTCTGAGCGTTGGGCCGTAGCTTCGATATAGGCTTGTACCGCTTCTTTTTGAGCGTCGGTCGTGATTTGTTGCACCAATTCCAGTTCGGGGGCCAAAGTCATAAAGGTCACCCCAAATAAGGTGTCCGGCCGGGTGGTAAAGACCGATAGTACAGCATCGTGATCGGCCACTTCAAATTGGACGGATGCCCCAACCGATTTGCCAATCCAGTTGCGCTGTATCTCTTTGAGCGACTCCGGCCAGTCGATTTTTTCAAGACCTTGCAACAAGCGTTCGGCATAGGCGCCAATCCGCATGCTCCATTGTTTCATTTTCTTTTTGGTCACTGGATATCCACCCCGTTCAGATACCCCATTGATGATTTCATCGTTGGCCAAAACGGTTCCCAGTTCCGGGCACCAATTCACTTCTGTTTCGGCCAAATACGCCAAACGGTAGTGTAACAGTATTTTTTGTTTTTCATCCTCCGAAAAAGCTTTCCACTCCGCCGCTGTAAACGCTGGTGTATCGGCATCACAAACAGCCTTTATGTGGTGATTCCCATCCTGTTCAAAACGGTGTATCAGTTCTGAAATGGGCTTAGCCCGGTCGTCTTGTTGACAATAATAGGCATCAAAAAGCAGTAAAAAAATCCATTGGGTCCATCGGTAATAATCGGGGGCAGAAGTCCGCACCTCACGACTCCAATCGAAAGAAAACCCCATACGATCGAGTTGCTCACGGTACCGGTTGATATTATTTTCGGTAGTAATGGCGGGGTGTTGTCCGGTTTGGATGGCGTATTGCTCGGCCGGTAGGCCAAAAGAATCATAGCCTTGCGGATGCAATACATTAAAGCCTTGATGGCGTTTAAAACGGGCATAGACATCGGTGGCGATATACCCCAGAGGGTGGCCCACATGCAGCCCAGCTCCCGATGGATAGGGAAACATATCCAATACATAATATTTGGGCAATTCGCTATCGGTGGCGGCTTGATAGGTCTTGTTCTCAGCCCAATAGGCTTGCCAACGTTTTTCAATGTCCAGGAAAGTGTACTTCACTTGGCTGCTTTTTTTAAAGCTGTAAAAATACGTTTATTGCAGCAAAGGAAAAAAGTTTCAAGCCCTTCCCCATGAATTTGTAAGGGTTTCTTATTTTTACTTCATAAAACCAACCCTTTTGGCTGCTAACTCCGAAGAAAAATTTCAAAAAAGAAGATTGCTGAGCTCATACGCATCAGTGGTGCTGAGCATTACCTTGGTATTGTTCTTGGTGGGTGTGTTGGGATTGCTGTTGCTCAATTCCAAAAAAGTAGCCGATCATTTTAAAGAGCAAATTGCCCTAACGATTTTCTTAAAAGACAATGCCCGGGATATCGACGTTACCCAACTTCAAAAAAGTTTACAACTCGAAGCCGCAACCCGTCAGGTAAACTTTGTTTCTAAAGAAGAAGCTGCAGCCCAGCACGCAGCAGAAATTGGAGAAGATTTTATGGAGTTTTTGGGATATAACCCGCTACTCGCATCCATTGATGTTTATTTTAATGCCCAATACGTCACCCCTTCGTTTATCGAAAAATTAAGTACAGATTATGCCAAATTCGATTTTGTCGATGAGGTATATTACGACCAACCTTTGCTGGAATTGCTCAGTGCAAATATTGAAAAAATTAGCTACTGGTTATTAGCAGCCAGTATAATCTTTATTCTTGTAGCGCTTTTATTGATCAACAGTTCGATTCGGCTTTCGATCTACTCCAAACGACTGGTTATCAAAACCATGCAACTGGTCGGGGCTACCGAAGGCTTTATCCGAAGGCCATTTATGCTCAGCTATATACGCCTGGGCTTTTTGGGAGCGTTTTTGGCCTCAGTCTTTTTGGGGGGAGTTTTATGGGAACTCAATCAGCGATTTCCCGAACTCGAACTACTCTATCAACCCCTAGAACCGGCGATGGTTTTTGGTGGGGTCATTGTTTTGGGAGTGGGTATTTCCTGGATTAGTAGTTTTTTGGCGACCCAACGCTACCTCAACCTAAAAACAGACGCGGTTTACTAACAAAGCATCAATCACCATGAAAAATAAACCCACTTCAAAGACTTTTTTATTTGGTAAAAGAAATTATCGCTTTTTGTTTTTGGCAGTGGGAACCATCGCCTTGGGCTATTTTCTAATGGCCGGTGGAGGCAGTGATAACCCCGAAGTGTTTAATCCAGAAATCTTTAGCTTCCGACGAATTCGCGTGGCCCCTACCCTTGTCTTGATCGGATTTGGCATAGCCATTTATGCTATTTTGACCACTAGTAAACCAAAAAAATGAGCAATTGGGAAGCCATTATTTTGGGCATCGTACAGGGTATCTCCGAATTTTTGCCCATCTCCTCCAGTGGGCATCTCGAAATTGCTAAGGTATTGATGGGTAATGCATTTTTACCCAGCGAAAGCTTGTTAATGACCATCGTCTTACACGGGGCGACTGCATTGAGCACCCTCTATGTTTTTAGGAAAGATATCCTTGCAATCTTAAAGGGATTGATGGTATTGGAATGGAACCCCAGTTGGCGATTTGCCTTATGGGTTGTCCTCTCCATGCTACCTGCCGCTTTTGTAGGGCTGTTTTTTGAAGCGCAAATCGCCGCCTTGTTTTCAGGAAATTTGATTCTAGTGGGTCTGTTGCTTTTGGTTACTGCTGCTTTATTATTTTTTGCTGACCGTGCAGGCCGCACCGCACAAGCCCTAAATACCAAAAGTGCTTTGGTTATTGGGTTGGCCCAATGCATCGCCATCTTACCGGGACTGTCACGGAGTGGGGCCACCATTGGGACTGCTCTATTACTTAAAATTGAGCGATCGGAAGCCGCGCGATTTTCTTTTATAATGGTCATTCCCTTGATCTTGGGTAGCATGGCCAAAAGCATAATGGATTTGGAGGACAGCACAGTTTCGGTAAATTATTTGCCATTGGGCCTTGGGTTTATATCGGCTTTTATCACTGGAGTATTAGCCTGCCAATGGATGATTGCCTTGGTCAAACGAAGTAAACTAACCTACTTCAGTCTTTATTGTAGTTTAGTAGGCCTTATTGCCCTGATCTATGGACTTCGTTAATACGCTTACCCAAGAATCGGTGCTGGAGGGGCAAACCTTGTTGTTTTACAAACCCTTGGGTTGGACCTCTTTTCAGGTGGTCAACAAAGTGCGTTGGTTGCTTAAAAAAAAATGGGGATTCAAAAAACTTAAGGTAGGTCATGCTGGTACGCTCGACCCGTTGGCTACGGGACTACTGATTGTCTGTACCGGAAAAATGACCAAACAAATCACGCATTTTCAAGGCCTGCCCAAAACCTATACCGGAAGTTTACTCCTAGGCGCTACCACCCCCTCTTTTGATTTGGAAACCGCTATTGACCAACAGTTTGACACCTCTGCCATCTTACCCGAAGAGATTGAATCCATTCGTAAAACATTTATCGGAACGATCGCCCAGCACCCGCCAATTTTTTCGGCTGTCAAACAACAAGGCCAGCGACTTTATACATTGGCCCGCCAAGGAGAACAGGTACAAACCCAGGCAAGGACAGTGACCATCCAACAATTTGACCTCAACACCCAAGACTTCCCTCTTCTTCATTTTGAAGTGCAGTGTAGCAAGGGCACCTATATTCGTTCACTCGCCCATGACTTTGGCAAGGCACTAAACAACGGAGCGCATCTCACTGAATTACGTCGTACCGCCATCGGCGAATACCACGTCAACAATAGCATAACCGTTGAAGATTTTGAAAATCAACTTGCTTAATCTTTCCAAAACTTTTTACAAATTAACTGGACTTCAGAAACCTCTTATTATTCAGGCTAAACCCATGAATTTCTGCCCTTGGCCAAACGAATTTAAGGCGTATAATTCTGACCAGCCTATAAAATCAAAAATCATTGGGGATTTGCTATATTTGCGATAACACAATCAGCATGGCTTACAAGCGTATATTACTCAAACTTAGTGGCGAAGCGCTAATGGGCGCTCAGCAACACGGTATAGACCCGAACCGATTAAACGACTATGCCAAAGAAATCAAAGCCCTTCACCTTTCGGGAACCGAAATCGCCATAGTAATCGGCGGGGGGAATATTTTTAGAGGTGTATCTGGAGCGAGCAAAGGCATGGACCGTGTACAGGCGGATTATATGGGTATGCTGGCCACAGTGATCAACGGACTGGCCCTACAAAGTGCTCTGGAAAATATCGATGTCCCCACCCGCCTGCAAACCGCCATCAAAATTGAAGCCATAGCCGAGCCTTTTATCAAGCGAAAAGCCACCCGACACCTCGAAAAAAACCGTGTGGTTATCTTTGGATCTGGAACTGGAAACCCCTATTTCACCACCGATTCGGCTGCTGTTCTTCGGGCCATCGAAATCAATGCGGATGTGATTTTAAAAGGAACCCGCGTGGATGGCATCTACAACGAAGATCCTGAAAAAAACAAAAGTGCCATCAAATTTGATACCCTCTCTTTTGACGAAGTGCTCAAAAAAGGAATAAAAGTTATGGACACCACGGCTTTCACCCTGAGCCAAGAAAACAAGTTACCGATTATTGTTTTTGACATGAATGTCCCTGGAAATCTACAGAAAGTAGTCAATGGAGAAAAAGTAGGAACCCGTGTCTATCTATAAATACTAGTGCTATGAACGAAGAAATGGATTTTATTGTCGATGCAGCCAAAGAACAAATGACCGCCGCCATCGATCACCTCGAAAAAGAATTACTTAACATCCGTGCCGGAAAAGCCAATCCGGTAATGCTCTCTTCTATAACCATCGATTATTACGGCACCCAGACGCCCCTAAACCAAGTGGCCAACGTCAATACCCCCGATGCACGTACCCTGAGTATTCAACCTTGGGAAAAAAACCTAATTGGTGAAATTGAAAAAGCAATTTTGGTTGCCAACCTGGGATTTACCCCCATGAACAATGGTGAATCCATTATCATCAATATTCCTCCCCTTACCGAAGAACGCCGTAAACAACTCGTGAAACTTGCCAAAAGTGAAGCGGAAAACGCTAAAGTAAGTATCCGTAATGCCCGAAAGGATGCTAACCAAGACATCAAAAAATCGGACAGTTCTGAGGATGTACAGAAAAATTACGAGATTGATATTCAAGAACTCACTGACAGCAGCATCCAAAAGGTTGATCAGATCATGAGCTTGAAAGAAAAAGAAATTCTGACCGTCTAAACCACGGAAGGAGACGCCCCATTGTTTTTATGAAAAAGAAAAAGAAATTCAACTTCTGGGGTAGTATTGCCCGTTTGATTCTGCGTAACCGTATTGTCCTGCTTGTGGGTATAGTAGGGGTGACCCTACTGTGGTCTACCCAATGGAAAAACATGCGGTTTACCTATACCGAAGCCAATCTTTTGCCCGACAAACACCCCGAGAATCAAAGTTACAACAGCTTTCTTGACACTTTTGGCGAAGAAGGTAACATCATTGTCTTGGCGGTAAAAGATACCGCCCTTTTTGCTGTGGACAACCTAAGTGCGTGGCATGCACTTAGCCAAAAACTAAGGACTTACCCCGAAGTAGAATCGGTGATTAACACCGATAATCTAAAGGAGCTAAAAAAAAATACAAAAGCACAGCGTTTTGAGTCCCAAACTTTACTAGACACCACAGCACTCACCGCCGAAAATATTGCCCGATTTAGGGCCAAGCTGACCCTCGAACTTCCGATTTATAAAAACTTGATCATCAATGAAGAGGCCCGGGTTTGGCGTATGTTGGTCAACCTCGATGGAGAAATTGTCAATACCCCCTTGCGGAAGTCTTTTGTTTTTGACCAGTTGATTCCCGCAGTGGAAACATTTGAGGAACAAACCCTATTGGACGTCAAAGTTTCGGGCATGCCCTACATCCGTACGCTAAATGCCCAAAATATCGTGGACGAAATCGGTCTTTTTGTCGTGGTAGCGGTTTTGCTAACCTCGTTGATTTTTTTCTTATTCTTTCGCTCTTTTAGGGCCACCTTTATCTCCATGATTGTTGTACTGATTGGAGTCATGTGGGCTTTTGGATTACTCGGTCTTTTACAATACGAAATCACAGTACTTACCGCACTAATTCCTCCTCTTATCATTGTGATTGGCGTGCCCAATTGTATTTTTTTAATCAACAAATACCAACAAGAGGTCGCCAAACACGGGAACCAAATCAAATCCTTGCAGCGGGTGATCGTCAAGATTGGTAACGCCACCTTGATGACCAACCTCACCACGGCCTCGGGCTTTGCAACCTTTATTTTGACAGACAGTAAAATTTTAAAAGAGTTTGGCATCGTTGCTTCGGTTAACATCATCGGTATTTTCTTACTCTCCTTGTTCCTGATTCCGATCATTTACAGTTTTATGCCCTTGCCCAATAAAAAGCACCTCCGGCATTTAAAAAACAAATGGATGGAGTCTATTGTCCGATGGATGGAGCATCAAGTCCGGTATAACCGAATCAATACCTACCTAATCGCCTTGATTGCACTAATTATTGGAATCATCGGGATTTACCAAATAAAAATTTCAGGGAGTATCATCGAAGACATGCCCAAAAAAGCAGCCTTTTATAAAGATATTGAATTTTTTGAAGAGGCCTTTAACGGGGTGGTACCGGTCGAAATTATGATCAACAGCAAGCGAAGCCGAGGGGTGTACAGTCTGGCAACCCTCAATCGTATGCAGCGCTTGGAAGAACAAATACAGGATTTTGCAGAGTTGTCACCACCACTCTCCCTGGTCAAAGGCGTCAAATATGCCAAACAAGCGTACTACAACGGAAATCCCAATTTTTTTGAATTGCCTACCGCCCAAGAAAATCGTTTTATAGCTCCCTTTATCAATCGGGCCCAGGGTGATGAAGACCTAATGCGTAATTATGTGGACAGTACCGGACAGTATGCCCGTATAACGACGTTTATGCGCGATGTTCCTACCGAACGTATTGAATCTATTTTAGAAACACTGCAAGCGGATATAACCAAAATATTTCCGGAAGACCGTTTTGAGGTGCTTATGACCGGTAAGGCTTTGCTGTTTTTGAAAGGCACCCGGTATTTGATCAAAAATTTGTTTTTATCCCTGTTGTTGGCTGTGGTGCTTATTGCTGTTTTTATGGCCTATATGTTTCGGTCTTTTAAGATGATCATCATATCACTTATTCCCAATCTACTTCCACTCCTTATCACCGCGGGTGTAATGGGCTTTGCTGGTATTCCACTCAAACCCTCTACCATTCTTGTGTTTAGTATCGCCTTTGGTATATCGGTCGATGACACCATCCATTTTTTGGCCAAATACCGCCAGGAACTCATCGAATCCAAATGGAAAATCAAACGGTCGATCTATGCGGCCATACGGGAAACCGGGATCAGCATGTTTTACACCTCAGTGGTATTGTTCTTTGGTTTTATCGTCTTTATGACCTCCAATTTTGGGGGAACTGTAGCCTTGGGGGGCTTGGTGGCTGTTACGCTTCTTTTTGCCATGCTGGCCAACCTGATTTTATTGCCTTCTCTTTTGATTTCACTTGAGGACAAAGTCAGCAACGAAAAAATCCTAAAAGAGCCTGCAATCAAAATCATTGATGAAAATGAAACCTAGCTTCTAAAGGCTTTCTTTTTCTACGAATAAGCCTATCTTTGCAGCGAAAATAGTACGCTTCGGTCATGAAAATTGCACAGATTCTACAGCTCGAACCTCAACAACAGGCGCTTACCGTTCAGGGATGGGTACGCACGTTTAGGGCCAACCGTTTTATTGCACTCAACGACGGGTCTTGTTTGGGTAATTTGCAATGTGTTATCGATTTTGAGCAAACCGAAGAAAGCTTGCTAAAAAAAATATCTACGGGAGCAGCACTTAGCCTCAGCGGTAAACTCGTCGCCAGCCAGGGAGCAGGCCAAAAGGTAGAATTGGCCGTTGAAAAAATCAGCCTGCTTGGTGCAGCCGATCCTGAGGAATACCCCATTCAACCCAAAAAACACAGTTTGGAATTTCTTCGTGAAAAAGCCCATCTTCGGGTACGTACCTCTACCTTTAGCGCTGTTATGCGTATGCGCTCGGCCTTGGCTTTTGCTGTGCATCAATTTTTTCAGCAAAAAGGGTTTTACTACGTCAATACACCCGTCATCACCGGAAGCGACGCAGAAGGAGCCGGCGAAATGTTTCGTGTGACTACCTTAGACCCAAAAAATCCACCCCAAACCGACGAAGGGCATATCGACTATAGCCAAGACTTTTTTGGTAAAGAAACCAACCTAACCGTATCGGGTCAACTCGAAGCCGAAGCCTATGCGTTAGGACTTGGTGAAGTCTATACTTTTGGCCCCACTTTTCGCGCCGAAAACTCCAACACCACCCGCCACTTGGCCGAATTTTGGATGATAGAACCCGAAATGGCTTTCTATGATCTAAACGACAATATGGACCTGGCCGAAGCGTTTATCAAATCCGTACTGGGCTATGTCTTTGAGCATTGCCAAGAAGATTTGGCGTTTCTCGACGAACGTTTCCAAAAAGAAGAGCAAGCAAAGCCACAACAACAAAGAAGTTCCATGGGGCTTATCGAAAAAATTCATTTTGTGGTCGACCATCAGTTTATCCGCATTAGCTATACCGAAGCGATCGAAATCCTAAAAAATAGCTCCCCCAACAAAAAGAAAAAGTTCACCTATCCAATCGATGATTGGGGCGTGGATTTACAAAGCGAACACGAACGTTACCTGGTCGAAAAGCATTTTAATTGTCCTGTTATTCTTTACGATTATCCGGCAAAAATCAAAGCGTTTTATATGCGAATGAACGACGACCAAAAAACAGTACGTGCCATGGACATACTCTTTCCCGGTATCGGGGAAATTGTGGGAGGTTCACAACGAGAAGAACGCTTAGACGTTTTGGAAGAACGCATTACGGCCATGGGCATCGACAAAAAAGAATTATGGTGGTACCTCGACCTGAGAAAATTTGGAACGGCTCCCCACAGTGGTTTTGGACTTGGTTTTGAACGATTGGTGCAGTTTGCCACTGGCATGGGCAACATCCGTGATGTGATTCCCTTTCCCAGAACCCCGCAAAACGCTTCGTTCTAACTGCGCATTGAAGCGTTCCAATTTACTATCTTTAAAGTAGAATTCGGATCATGCTCAAACAAGAACTCCATCTTAAACTCGCCCAAAAGCTGTCTCCTCAGCAGATACAGCTGATGAAGTTGATACAACTTTCGTCCCAAGAGCTGGAGCAACGTATTCAATCTGAAATTGGCGAAAATCCTGCCCTTGAAAACGCCGGAGAATCCGAACCACAATCCGATACGACTTTGGACGATGAACGCCAGACTATCGATACGGAAGACATCGACATAGATCCTTATCTGAGCGATGATGAAGTCCCAGCCTACAAACTATACACCAACAACTACAGTGCAGATACCGACGATTCGGCTGTGCCTATTTCGGGTGGCATCAGTTTTCATCAACACTTAGAAAACCAGTTACATAACTTGATCTTGGACGACGAAGCGTTCGAGATTGCAACGTTTATCATCGGCAGTATCGATGAAAGTGGTTATTTGCGTAGAAGCTTGGACGAACTGGTCGATGATTTGGCCTTTACGCAAAATATTTTTGTGCAAAAAAAAGACGTGGAACAAACCTTAATCAAGGTACAGTCCTTTGACCCGCCTGGGGTAGGCGCTCGGTCCCTTCAAGAATGCTTGGCGCTACAATTACGTCGTAAAGCCGCCCGTAGTGATCGCGCGGCTCGTGCCCTAAATATTGTCGAAAATGCATTTGATGAATTTTCAAAAAAGCATTACCAAAAACTCATGGATCGCTTTGGCTTAGACGAACTCCAGCTCAAGGAAGTTTTTGAAACCGTGAGTAAACTAAATCCAAAGCCTGGAGGTCCGCTGTCGGGTATTTTTCAAAACACGCATATACTCCCCGATTTTATCTTGACCATAGAAGAGGGGAAAATCAATGTGCATCTCAACAAAAGAAACATTCCAGAACTACGGATATCCAACGATTATAAAGAAATGTTGGCGGGATATAAAGAAGCCGCAAAAACCACAAAATCCCAACAAGAAGCCGTTTTGTTTATCAAACAAAAACTCGATGCTGCACGTTGGTTTATTGAAGCTATCGAGCAACGGCATCAAACCCTGCTGCTCACCGTAAATGCGATAGTTAACCATCAAAAGGATTATTTTTTGACCGGGGATGAGAGTAAACTCAAACCAATGAAACTCAAAGATATATCGGATGAAATTCAAATGGATATCTCGACCGTATCCCGGGTGGCCAGCAGCAAGTATATTGATACCCCTTATGGCAACAAATTGCTTAAAAGTTTTTTCTCTGGAGGAATGAAAAATGAAGAAAGCGAGGATGTATCGACCATCGAAATCAAAAAAAACCTCGAACAACTGATCGCCAAAGAAAACAAACAAAAACCCCTCACGGACTTAGCTTTGGCCGCCCTTTTAAAAGAAAAAGGCTACACACTAGCCCGAAGAACAGTAGCCAAATACCGCGAACAGCTCGATCTTCCGGTGGCCCGTTTGCGCAAACAAATCAAATTATAAGAGGTAAAAACGCAACCCCAATTGAATCAATCGGGTGTTGGGTGTGGGCTGTTGATATAGCGAAGATTTAAACAATGGAGTAGCTTGGTATTCTACAAATAAATTCCAGGTATTGTGGCCTAACACCAAGGAATAGGCCATTGGCCACTTTGTCAAAACCTCGGTAACCGATGCTTTATCGTTGGATGCCCATAGGGGATAAGAAAGCTTAAGACCCAAATGTACCCGCCAAAAAGAATAAAGTGTAGGGGTGGCATTGCGCCAGCGCAATTCTAGTGGAACAGTCAAACTGGTATAGCGCAAAGTATGCGCCCCCTGAGAAGATAAGGAGTTTCTAAGCGAAGTACCGGTTGCAACAGCAAGATTACTCACTAAGCGTTGTTGTTGTAATCCAAAGCCGGGAGCTAGGGCCCATTGACCTTTTGCATTTAAAGGGATATCCCTTAGGAATCCCGCCTGTAACTGATACGAAAATCCACTTTGTCGAAAGGCAAAATCGGGATGATCTATCAGACTATACCCTATGCCGACAAACAGCTGGTCTTCTCTAAAAAACGTGAACTCCGGAGTTTGAGACTGCCCCCAACCCACTAAGGGAAAGAAAATACCCATTGCCCATAAAAAAATACGCCTGTTCATCGGAAGATTTTGTACAAAGCTAAATAAAAAAAGTGCCTTTTTTCAAAGGCACTTTTGTCATCTCAGAAAACAAAAAAATTATTTCATGTTTTGGCTGTAAGCACCCAATCGGGTGGTGTAATTGATTTTTAAGGCATTTACTTTTCGAAGTTCTTGCTTAATATCACTCACCAAGCCCATTTTGGTTTCCCCATCTACTTTGAGTGCAGTAGTCAAAACGTTTTGTAATTCTTGTCTTTTCGCGGCACGTTCGGCAAGGATAAAGGCCCCTACTTCTTCTACAGTTGCAAACTTATCGTTAAGCTGTATCCGAGCTTGGGTACCGTATTTGTCTTCGTAGCGCGATGAGGGTTTGCCTGCATAAATGTACATAATGCGGTCTTTTTTGTCGAGTTTTTGTACCTGATCAGCGGCAGGCAAAGTATTGCTTACCATCAAGGTACTATCACGCATTACCGTGGCGACCATAAAAAAGAACAAGAGCATAAAGACAATATCGGGTAGCGAAGCTGTCGATATCGCGGGCAAATCACCACTTTTTTTCTTTTTAAATTTAGACATAACTAGTTGCTTTTATTGGGTTCAGCTTCAGACAATTTTTGCGGAAAACGGTTTTTCACTTCGTCCAATTTGGGCGAAAGACGTTCTTTTTCTTCGGCAGACGTCCTAGGGTCGTTATAGCGTTTTTCTGCTTCGACATAGGTGATTCCGGCCATCGGATTTAACAACGCAAATTCGCGGTCTCGCAATTCATTATAGGCAGCTACCAATTCGTTTTGTACAGCGATATACATCTTATAAGAGGTTTCGCGGTCATTTTTTAACGAAATGATGGCTTTTTGCGGATTGTCTGACGAATCCGGATCTTTGTCTCCTTGGCAATAGTTACAGGCTTCTTCATTTTGCCCACCGCCATTGTCCAAAAACGCTACTGCTAAACTTCTCAAATCCTTGATATCCGCAAGCTCTTCTTCGACCAACAATTGATTGTTTTTGTTGATCAAAACCGTGAAGATATTTCGCTCTCTAATCACTGGTGGATCTTCGAGTTCTTCCATGGGAGGGAGTTTACGGTTGATTCCACTATCGGTTTCGATGGTGGTGGTCACCAAGAAAAAGATCAGCAGCAAGAAAGCGATATCCGCCATCGAACCTGCATTTACTTCGGGTGCTGCTCTTCTAGGCATAGTGTTTTATTATTTATTAAAAATTCGTTTTGCTCCTGAAAGTACCATAGCACCTATAGCGACCACAGCCAGGATGTAAAATGCGCGTAAACCAGCACCAACCCAACGTGAGCCGCTGGCCGATAATACTTCACCATCTTTTAGCGGTGTTTCTACACCGGTTGACAAGCCATAGCTGATGCCGATAACGGCCAGAAAAAGCCCGGCTGATATCAACGCCTTTTTAAGTTTTTTGGGATCCGATGCCAAACCGGCAAGCGAAAACACCAAAGTAACGGCTACGGTGATGAGTAAAATGGCAATAGCTAGGTTTACTAATGGAGTGACACTTCCATAGTCCCCCATACTCGCGGCCATTTTGATCTCTTCGTCGCCCAGTCCGATGATACGGAACAAAAAGACAACGGCAAGTACACCAAAAATGGCACTGACGATTTTAATGATGTTTTGTAGTTTCATAAGTATCATGGACGTTTAGATTACTTTTTGTGTGCTACAAGGATGTCGATCAAGTTGATTGAAGCGTCTTCCATGTCGTTTACGATACTGTCGATTTTTGCTACGATGTAGTTGTAGAATACTTGAAGGATAATCGCAACAATAAGACCAAATACGGTAGTAAGAAGGGCTACTTTAATACCCCCTGCTACTAACGAAGGTTGCATGTCTCCTGCAGCCTCGATCTTATCAAATGCCTGAATCATCCCGATTACCGTACCCATGAAACCAAGCATCGGCGCTAGGGCGATAAACAATGAGATCCAAGAGACATTTTTTTCCAATTGTCCCATTTGGACACCTCCGTAGGCAACGACTGCTTTTTCGGCATTTTCGACGCCTTCATTCATGCGGTCAAGACCTTGGTAGAAGATTGAAGCAACGGGGCCTTTAGTGTTTCTACATAATTCTTTGGCTGCATCTACACCTCCTGAAGCAAGCGCTTCTTCGACACCGGCTGTAAGTTTAGCGGTATTGGTAGTTGCAAGGTTAAGGAAAATAATACGCTCAATGGCAATGGCCAATCCTAAGATTAAACAGATCAATACGATACCCATAAATCCAGGTCCTCCTTCAATAAAGCGCTTTTTAAGCTCTTGGGTAAATGAGGCACTTTCTTCTTGGTCTGCAGTGTCTGTGGCAGCATCCATGTCTTGCGCGACGATTGTTGTTTCATTGTTGACAACCACGTCAGCAGATGAATACGCATAGGTGTTTCCTAAAAAGCCCACTAATGCTAGGGCAACTAAGATTTTTTTCATTTTAAGAGATTTTACGTTCAAAAATTAAGTTTTAAAGTTAAAAAAAAATAAATAGGACACTAATTTATTTTTGCAGAGAGGAAGGGATTCGAACCCTCGATACGCTTTTGGCGTATACACACTTTCCAGGCGTGCGCCTTCGACCACTCGGCCACCTCTCTAAACAAGGTGTCAAGAAACAAAAAAAATCAAAACCTAAAAAGGATTTTGAGGAAAAAAACTTCGTGAAAAAACTTATTTTTTTTCACCCAAATCAAAACAATTTATCAGGTTTTGTGTGGTCTGTACCGCAATTATTTCGGGAGTGGTTTGATAGAGTTCTGCCAAGCGCTTGACCACTTCGTAGAGATAGGCGCTTTCGTTGCGTTTTCCTCGATAGGGTGTGGGAGCCAGATAGGGCGCATCGGTTTCTAAAACAAGATGTTTCAAGGGAATGTCGGCGATATATTGATCGATTTTACCATTTTTAAAGGTCACCACACCACCAATACCCAATAATAAATTACAGTCCAGGGCCTGTTGAGCATCGGCTTGCGTACCTGTAAAACAATGGAAAATGCCTTTTAACTTTGGTCCTCGGTGACCGGCCAACACATCAAACACCTCTTTAAATGCATCGCGGCAGTGAATCACTATGGGTAGATCATGGTCTTTGGCCCATTGTATTTGACGGTCAAAAGCTATTCGTTGTTGGGGCAAAAAAGACCTATCCCAATAGAGGTCAATGCCAATTTCTCCCACTGCAACCCTTGTTTGGCTTTTTAGGAGTTCTTCCACATGATCCAACTCTTCCTCGTAGTTTTCTTTGACATGGGTAGGATGCAATCCGGTCATCAGATGCATTTGATTGGGGTAGGCTTTTTTTAAATCCTCCATGCGAGAGGTATAAGAAGCATCAATGGCAGGCAACAAAAAGGTGTCAATTCCAAAGGCGTTCGCCCTTGCAATCACCGCATCGCGATCTTCATCAAAGTCAGGTAGGTACAAATGCGTATGCGAATCGATTAATTTCATTCGTCAAAAATAGTACTTTAGCCTTTATAAGAATAATGGCATGAAGTTTAACCTACAAGCGTATATTAAAATCCCCTTATTTGAAATGCCCACTGGGCACCACTATGCCGAGATTAGAGTCAATGGGATGTTGGGAACGTTTTTGCTGGATACAGGCGCTTCCAAAAGTTGTGTGGGAGTAGAAGAAAGTCCACAATTTTCGATTATCCCAAAAGAAGGACCTCGCGAAGCTGCCGGGGCAGGCAGTGAAAAATTGGTGGTTCACCCTTCTGAAAAGAGCAGTCTTAGTTATGAAAAACACCAATTGGGCAAATTGAATTTTCTCTTGCTCGACCTAAGCGCCATCAATGGATCATTGGCCAATGAAGGGGCAGATGCCATCGACGGTATTTTGGGGGCCGATTTTTTTTATAAAAAAAAGGCCATCATCTGTTACCAACCGGCTGTACTTTATCTAAAAAAATAAAAGCGACTAGAGCTCCAGTGCTTTTTTGGCATTGCCGTTCATCAAATGCTGAACCGGATCTTCGAGTCCTTCTTTGATTGCTACCAAAAATCCAACAGACTCTCTTCCGTCTATAATGCGGTGATCGTACGAAAAGGCGAGATACATCATCGGTCGAATGACCACTTGGCCATCGACGGCAATGGGTCGCTCTATGATATTGTGCATCCCGAGTATACCCGATTGAGGCGGGTTTAAAATCGGAGTGGATAACATGGAGCCAAATACCCCACCGTTTGAAATGGTAAAGGTTCCTCCGGTCATTTCATCCACCGTAATTTGCCCATCGCGTGCACGAATTGCCAGGCGCTTTATTTCGGCCTCTATCGCCCGAAAAGATAATTTTTCGGCACCACGCACCACAGGAACCATAAGTCCTTTGGGGCCAGAAACCGCCACACTGATGTCACAAAAATCATACTGCACCTGCTGATCACCATCGATCATCGAATTGACATCGGGAAACAATTGCAAGGCACGAACCACGGCTTTGGTGAAAAAGCTCATAAAGCCGAGGCCAACATCATGCTTGGCCGCAAAAGCTTCTTTATGGGTTTTACGCAAGTCAAAAATCGCTGACATATCCACCTCATTAAAGGTGGTCAACATTGCCGTTTGGTTTTTGACACTCACCAAACGTTCGGCGACTTTACGGCGAAGCATGGACATTTTTTTGCGGGTTTCGCCTCGTTGCGCATGGGCTGGCGCGGTACCCATGGCGGGTACAGCCTTTACCGCATCTTCTTTGGTGATACGACCATCACGTCCCGAACCGCTAACCGATTGGGGGGCTATACCTTTTTCGTCTAAGATTTTTTTGGCCGCTGGTGAAGGGGTTCCACTCGCGTAGGTAGTGGGTGTAGAAACCGTAGGTCCCGGATTAGGCACCACTTCCGTTTTGGGTGTCTCGGTTTTTGCGGCCGAGGGAGTGGCGGTGGACTCACCGTCTGTGTCTATAAGACAAACCACTGCGCCGACGGAAACAGCATCGCCTTCTTCGGCTTTAAGGGTGATGGTACCACTGACCTCGGCTGGTAGCTCGAGGGTGGCTTTGTCCGAATCGACCTCAGCAATCGCTTGATCTTTTTCGACATAGTCGCCATCACTGACCAGCCATTGTGCGATTTCTACTTCGGTGATTGACTCTCCGGGAGAGGGGACTTTCATTTCTAAAATCATAGAACGCGTTTTATTATTTCTTTAGCTTAAAGTTGTCTTTTTGTTTGTCAAACACATAGTCAATTACTTCGTTGTGTCGTTTTTTAAAGCGGGTCGCACTACCGGCAGCGGGAGCACCGTAAAACCGTCGGGTGGCAGGTCGCATTTTTTGGGCTTCGGGTAGGTGTAACAACAAATAGCCCCATGCGCCCATGTTACGGGGTTCTTCTTGTGCCCATACCCAATCGTTGGCTGCGCTAAATTGTTCCCATACCGCCCGGATTTCTTTTTCGGGCAAAGGGAAAAGTTGCTCTACACGGACCAGAGCTACATCGTCTCTGTTTTTTTCTTCACGCGCAGCATAGAGGTCGTAATAAAATTTTCCGGTACAAAAAACCAAAGTCTTGACTTTTTTTGGATAAACCTGTTGATCGGTAATGACCCGCTGAAATCCTCCGGTACTAAAATCTTCTACTGGCGAGACCGCTTGGGGATGACGCAACAAACTTTTGGGGGTAAAGACCACCAATGGTTTTCGGTAGGAGGCCTTTAACTGACGGCGCAACAAATGAAACATATTGGCCGGTGTAGTACAATTGGCCACATACATATTGTCTTTGGCGCATAACTGCAAGTAGCGCTCCATCCGTGCCGATGAATGCTCGGCACCCTGACCTTCATAGCCATGGGGTAATAATAGGACGATCCCGTTTTGGAGTTTCCACTTGTCTTCGGCCGCTGAAAGGTATTGATCAATCATGATCTGCGCTCCATTGGAAAAATCGCCAAATTGCGCTTCCCAGATCGTCAATGCACGGGGGCTGGCCATTGCATAGCCATAATCAAATCCCAATACACCGTATTCGGAAAGCAAAGAGTTGTACACTCTAAAAGTAGCTTGTTGGTTGGGTTGTATCTGGTTGAGTAAAATCACCTCTTCTTCTGAGGCTTCGGCTTTGAGCACGGCATGACGATGAGAAAAAGTCCCCCGCTCGACGTCTTGTCCTGACAAACGGATATCATGCCCTTCGAGTAATAAGGTTCCATAGGCGAGGAGCTCGCCCATTGCCCAATCCAGTTTTTTGGTTTCAAAAAATTGACTTTTACGGTCGGCTATAAGTCGTTCGATCTTGCGCAAAAACTTTTTGTCATTGGGCAAATTTCCAATGGCCTGGGCCACGGTCGCCAATTGTTCGGCAGATACAGCAGTGGACACCTCTAGGGCCATTTCTTTTTCGGTGACCCGATTAAAGTCTTGCCACTCATCTTGCATAAAGGGGGTGATGACCGTATTTTTTTCTTTGCGCGCGTCTTCCAACTTTTCTTCGAGTTCAGCTTTGTATTCTTCTTCCAAAGCCGCTACATAATGGGTGTCAATCACCCCTTGTTGAAGAAGTTTTTCGGCATAAATATCTCGGGGGTTGGGATGCTTACTGATGGCTTTGTAAAGCTTCGGTTGGGTAAATCGAGGCTCATCGCCTTCGTTGTGCCCATAACGTCGATAACCGAGTAAGTCGATAAATACATCGCGGCCAAATTGCATACGGTAATCCAAGGCAAACAAGGTGGCGTGCACCACGGCTTCGGCATCATCGGCATTGACGTGCAACACGGGCGAAAGGGTCACTTTACCCACATCGGTACAATAGGTACTGGATCGCGCATCGAGGTAGTTGGTCGTAAAACCGATTTGGTTGTTCACCACAATATGTAGGGTTCCTCCGGTGCCATAGCCTTTGAGGCCCGCCATTTGAACAATTTCATAGGCCAAGCCTTGACCGGCAATTGCGGCGTCTCCATGCACCACGATGGGCAGTACTTTGGATGCATCTCCATCAAATTTTTGTTCGAGCTTGGCTCGGGTAATCCCTTCAACTACTGCACCCACGGTTTCGAGGTGAGATGGGTTGGGCGCAATGTTCATGTTGATTTGATGCCCTCGGTCGGTGGTCCGGTTGGAGGTCCAGCCGAGGTGGTATTTTACGTCACCGTCAAAAACGACTTCCTCATAGTCTTTTCCATCAAATTCACTAAAAATATCTTTGGCCGATTTGCCAAAGATATTTGTCAGGGTATTGAGGCGACCCCGGTGGGCCATCCCCATGACAAATTCTTTTACTCCTGCCGCGGCGGCCGATTCAATTACAGCATCCAAAGCAGGGATTAGGGACTCACCTCCTTCCAAAGAAAAGCGTTTTTGTCCTACATATTTGGTATGTAAGAAATTTTCAAAACTAACCGCCTGGTTCAGCTTTTTGAGAATGTGTTTTTTTTGCTCAACGCCAAAGTTTGGGTGATTGTCATTGATGTTAAGCCGCTGTTGAATCCAATTCACCCGTTCAGGGTCACGAATGTACATATATTCAGTTCCAATTGACTCACAATACACACGCTGAAGGTGGTCTATGATTCTCCGTAGGCTGGTTGGGCCAATACCCATGATGGAGCCAGCGTTAAATACCGTATCCAAATCTGCCGGGCTTAGGCCAAAATTTTCGATGGCCAGAGTCGGGCTGTATTTTCTTCGGTCACGAACGGGGTTGGTCTTGGTAAACAAATGTCCTCGGGTTCGGTAACCGTCAATGAGTTTGACGACCTGAAATTCTTTGCGTACCTCTTCGGGCACTTCACGCTGTGCCGTCTCGATTGCACCGTTTTCTATTCCAAAATCAAAGCCTTGAAAAAAAGCCCGCCAACTCGGCTCTACAGCGTCTGGATTTTGTAAATAATCGTCGTAGAGCTGTGCAAAATATTCGGTGTGGGCCGCATTCAAAAAGGAATACTTATCCATAAGTGCAAATTCTATTGCTTACAGTTCTCAAAAGTACAACTTTTCGCCAAAGGCCCTTATTTGTTTGGCAATAAATCACATTTTTGGACCCACTTTTGCATTTTTGATACAATTCTATTTTGTTCAAAAAAATAGTGCAGTCAAAGCAGTGATTTTTTAAAGATTTTTAAGAATTTTAGTGCATGTATGCCTTAGTCGATTGCAATAATTTTTATGCGTCTTGTGAACGGGTTTTTCAGCCGCAGTGGGAAGGCAAACCCGTGGTGATTTTGTCCAACAACGACGGCTGTGTGATTGCGCGAAGCAACGAAGCCAAGGCATTGGGTATCCCAATGGGAGCGCCCGCGTTTCAATACCAAAATGAGTTTAAGAAACACGGCATAAAAGTTTTCTCGTCCAACTACCCCCTCTACGGAGACATGAGTAGCCGGGTGATGAAAATCTTAACACAATACACCCCTGAGGTGGCGGCATATAGTATCGACGAGGCTTTTTTACGGTTTAGGGGTTTTGACCACCAAAACCTGCACGACCACTGTCAAAAACTCCGACAACAAGTCCTACAATGGACCGGTATTCCGGTCTCGGTAGGCCTTGGACCGAGCAAGGCCTTGGCGAAAATTGCCAACCGGATTGCCAAAATATTTGCCGAAAGAACCAACGGAGTTTACCTTATAGACAATGAAGAAAAACGGCTTAAGGCCCTTCAATGGACCTCCATAGGAGAGGTTTGGGGAATTGGACGACAGCACCGCAAACGCCTAGAAGCACTGGGAATAAAAACGGCCCTAGACTTTGTCCATCTGCCAGACGACTGGATTCGAAAACAGATGAGTGTCATCGGGCTTCGCCTAAAAAAAGATTTAGAAGGCCTGCCTTTTATCCAATTCGAAGAGCTTCAACACCCCAAAAAATCCATTGCTACCACCCGAAGCTTTGAAGGCACAATCCGTGATTTTGCCGATCTCGAAGAGCGCATTACAACTTTTGCCACTAGTTGTGCCGAAAAACTACGGCAACAAAAAAGCCACTGTCATGCTGTGCTGGTCTTTGTACGCAGTGACCCACACAAAAAAGGGGCTGTAGCCTACCAAAACAGCTGCACCCTAGGACTCCCTTATGCTACCAACTCGAGCATCATCCTGAGCAAATTTGCCCGTAGAGGCCTCAAAAATCTCTATCGAAAAGACATCGACTATAAAAAAGCCGGGGTCATCTTGTTGGATCTCGTCCCTGCACAAACAAGGCAGTTAACCCTTTTTGATGCACATATCGGCCGGCATGATGCCCTGATGAAAACTATAGACACCCTCCATAAACGTTTTGGTCCCCATAAAATGAAACTGGCTAACCAGGACCTACAACGTACTTGGAAAATGAAACAAAACCACCTGTCCCCACGCTTTACCACCGAATTGACCGAAATCATTCGTGTAAAGTAAACTATGGCAGACAATCTTGTATTTTTTAAACCCGACCCCAATATCGGCAACACACACTTTTTGGCCCAAGAAGGCATTTCGGCAGGCTTTCCTTCACCGGCCGACGACTTTAAAGAACTGCGCATCAGCATCGATCAAGAAGTAGTCAAAAACGAAGAGGCTACCTTTTATGCCCGAGTATCGGGAGACTCCATGCAAGGCGCGGGGCTCGAGGATGGCGACCTACTGGTCATAGACAAAAGTCAAGCTGCTGGGGATGGAAAAATAGCAGTCTGTTTTATCGATGGAGAGTTTACAGTAAAACGCCTTAAGGTAGAAAAAGACTGTGTTTATCTAATGCCCGAAAACCCCAAATACCAACCCATCAAAGTCACCGAAGACCAGCAATTGCAAATCTGGGGCATCGTGACCTATGTGGTCAAAAAACTCTGATCTAGGCTTGTAAGACCTTATCAAAGGTTTTGGCCAAAAAGGCAGCCAATTGTTCATTGCTAAACTCCATAGCCGATTGTTGAGCAGCCAAAAACAATTCGGGTGGGCTACCCACCAACATGATACTCAGCAAAAGAAATTCGTGTTTTTCGGTAAACGAGGGAATGGCCTGGCGGTTACGCAAATCCCGGTTTAGGTCTTTGATCAAAGCTAAGAGTATGGGGCTTTGGTAGGTGCTCTTTCGGACATAGGACTGGTTGGCCAAATAAAATTTTTTGACCTCTTTCCGGCTTACAAAATCAAAGTACCCCTTAAAACTCAAATACAAATAATCGTATACTGTTTGGGCCTGTTCGCGGGAAGAATCGAGCACCTTTTTGATTTGCTTGTTCATTTGATGCACCACAGCTTCAAACACGGCATCTATATCGTCAAAGTAATTGTAAAACGTCCCGCGGGCAATACCCACGGCTTCGACTATATCGTGTACCGTTGTATTTTCTACACCACGGGTAGTAAATAACTTGAGGGCCTGCTGCATCAATGCCTCACGAATGCGTTCTTTATTTTGCTGCCTAAGCCCCACTGTCCTAGAACCGTTCTATGACCCCAGCTATTCCCTGACCACCACCAACACAAGCGGTAACCATGCCGTATTTTTGTTGGCGTCTTTTCATTTCGTTCAGCAGTTGAATGGTAAGTTTTGCTCCGGTACATCCCAAAGGATGTCCCAAGGCAATTGCCCCACCATTGACATTGACCGTTTCGGGATCTAATCCGGCTTCTTGAATCACCGCCAAAGCCTGGGCTGCAAAAGCCTCGTTGAGTTCGGTTTGCTGAATGTCTTTTAGCGCTAGGCCGGTTTGCTTGAGCACCTTGGGAATGGCTACACAAGGACCAATACCCATGTATAAGGGATCTACTCCCCCGACAGCACAGCCGACCAATCGACCGATCGGATCGAGTCCCAACGCCTTGACCATTTCTTCACTTACGATCAACGTAAAGGCCGCGCCGTCCGAAGTTTGTGATGCATTGCCAGCAGTGACAACGCCGTCTTTTTTAAAGGCGGGTCGCAATTTACTCAGACCAGCTAGGGAAGTGTCTCTTCGCACTCCCTCATCGACCGCAACGGTATGGGAGGTTGTTTTTCTTTGGTCGTCTTCGACAAAAACTTCTTCTACCTTAACGGGTACTATTTCATCTTTAAAATGACCTGCATCGATGGCTGCAGCTGCCCTTTGATGGGATTGTACTGCAAAGATATCGGCGGCTTCTCGACTGATGTTGTACTTGGCCGCCACGGCTTCGGCCGTAGCCCCCATACTTACATGGTAATTGAGGTTTTCTACATTGGCCGTATAGCTGGGTGCGAGTTTATAGCCCGTCATGGGAATAATACTCATGCTTTCGGCACCTCCAGCCAGATAAACATGTCCCATCCCCGCCTTTATTTTGGCGGTAGCCAGTGCGATCGCTTCCAATCCTGAAGCACAGTAGCGGTTGATGGTGATTCCGGGAACCTCCTTGCCCAAAGCCCGGGCGGCAATGAGACGGCCGACTTGCAGACCCTGCTCCCCCTCGGGGTTAGCACATCCGACAATCAAGTCGTCCACCTTTTTGGGATCGAGTTGTGGGACGGTGGCCATCAAATGTTTGATGACTTCTACGGCCAAGTCGTCTGAGCGGAAATTTTTAAAACCGCCTTTTTTGGCTTTGCCCACCGCCGAACGGTAACCTTGTATAATGTATGCTTCCATGATTAGTTTCTTAAGGGTTTATTATTCATCAATAGGTATTGAATCCGGTCGAGGGTTTTTTGGTTGCCCAACAAACTCATAAACCCTTCACGTTCGATGTCTAACAAATACTGTTCGCTGACCTGCTGGGCGCTGGTGAGGTCACCCCCACAGAGAACGTAGGCGATTTTGCGAGCAATCTCTACATCGTAGTCCGACATATATTCGCCCAATCGAAATTCGTTGATGGCCGAATAAAGAACACTCAAACCTCCACGCCCAAGCACTTGTATATCGGTTCGGGGGCTGGGCGGAACATAGCCATTGGCCAATTGCAGGACTTTTTCTTTGGCCATTCCTATGTTACGCGGGGTGTTGTAACAGACAAAATCACGCCCTTTTTGCAAATAGTCGAAACCAAAAGCCTCATGAGCAGAAGTCGCGACTGTCGCCGTAGCAATGGTTTTAAAGTGGTCAATCAACGTAGGAATTTGCACGTCACCTTCAAAAAATTTATCGGAGGTGCGCAAGGCAAATTCTTTGGTACCCCCACCACCGGGGAGTAAGCCCACACCGACTTCGACCAGGCCAATATAGGATTCGGCAGCATAGACTCCGGCGTCACAGTGCATGGCAATTTCACATCCTCCACCAAAAACATAGCCTTGAGTGGCCACCACAACGGGTATTTTGGAAGTTCTGATTCGCATATTGATGTCTTGAAACCCTTGAACCATCGCATCGAGTTGATCGTATTGTTTTTGCATGGCCAGCATGCCGACATTCATCAGGTTGGCTCCTACCGAAAATTGAGGCGCGTTATTACCAATGACCAAGCCTTTCCATCCTTCGGATTCAGCCCGTTCGATGGCTTCGACCAGCCCACGGCCTATTCCCTCTCCAATGGCATTGCTCTTAGAGGTGAATTCGAGGCACATCACTCCGTCTTCTAGGTCGTGCAAGGTACATTCGCTGTTTTTGAGTAAAGGCGTTTTTTGGCGGTAGCTATCCAGAATGATATAGTTTGCGGCACTGGGAACAGCTTGATAGTTTTGGGTTTGGAGGTTAAAGTATTTTTTGGTGCCTCCTTCAAATTTATAAAAAGCCGTACATCCCTTTTTTTGTGCTTCCAAGACCCAAGTGGGTACGGTTTCGTTTTGTGATTCTATCAGTTCGATGCCTTTATCCAGGCCAATTAAATCCCAATATTCAAAGGGACCATACTCCCAGACATACCCGGCGCGCATCGCGTCATCGATTTGGTAGTATTCGTCGGCGATTTCGGGTACCCTATGGGCGGTGTAGGAAAACAAAGCAGCAAAATAAGCCTGCATAAATTGATGTTCCCGGGTGTTTCCCTCAATCAAATTCTGCAACCTTTTATCCATCAGCTCGATGCCTTTGGCCGATTGAACCGCCTCGAGTTTGGGTCGGATGGCTGTTTCGTAAGTAAGGGTTTGCAGATTAAGTGCTTTATAGATGGTCCGCCCATTTTCGTCTTTTTCACTGGTTCGCTCATAAAATCCTTTACCGGATTTGTTACCATAAAATTGATTTTCCAACAAAAATTCCATGAATTTGAGTGGAGGGGTGTCGTTGAGCTTTTCAAAAAATGGATCGTCTTTGACCGCTTGTTGCACAAAGCGGGTCACCTTATCACCCGTATCGATACCCACCAAATCTTGGAGTTTAAAACTGGCCGTTTTGGGACGGCCGATCAAGGTGCCCGTCAGGGCATCGACTTCCTCAATGCGTATTTGATGTTCTTGAGTAAGTAAGGTGATTTTGGTCCCAGACATAACACCAATACGGTTGGCGATAAAGGCCGGTGTATCTTTGCATAAAACCGTTTGTTTGCCCAAGTGGACGTCGCCAAATTGCATAAAAAACTCTACCAGTTTAGGGTCAGTTTCTGCAATGGGGATGATTTCTAAAAGACGGAGATAACGGGGTGGGTTAAAAAAATGCGTGCCACAAAAATGCTTTTTAAATTCTTCATCGCGACCATCAGCCAGCAAGTGGATAGGAATGCTTGAGGTATTGGACGTTACCAAAGTCCCTGGGGTTCGGTATTGAGCCACCTTTTCAAAGAGTTGTTGTTTGATCTCCAATCGCTCAACGACCACCTCGATGATCCAATCGTAGTCTTTGATTTTGGGAAGATCGTCTTCTAAATTCCCAACCTCAATGCGGTTGGCAAAGGCCTTGTCATATAAAGGTGCAGGCTTGGCTTTTAGGGCTGCTGCAAGGGCATCAGAAGCAACTTGATTGCGTTGGGCGCCCTGAGGGTTTTGGTGCTGCGGAGGGAGAATATCCAACATCAACACCTCCATGCCTACGTTGGCCATATGGCAGGCGATGCCCGTACCCATAACTCCAGAACCCAAAACGGCTACTTTTTTGATCCGGTAACTCATTGTTCTTTGTACTTTAGAGTACGAATGTATTAAAAAAAATGACGGCATGTCATTTTTTTATTATTTTTGAATCGTTAAATTTTTTTCCATGGAGAATGAAGTATTTGAACAACTAAAAAAACGAGCTGATGTCGCTACTCCTTTGGGGGGTACACTAAAATTTGTTGTAGATAATGCCGTTGTACATATCGATGGCAGCGGAGACCAAAACATCACTACTCAAGAAGACAAAGAAGCGGCCTGCACCATCACGGTAAGTCGTGAAGTCTTGGAAAAACTTAGAGATGGCGCGTTGAATCCCATGATGGCCGTCATGGGGGGGCAAATCAAAATTGGCGGAGACATGGGGCTCGCCATGAAGGTACAATCCTTACTGGGATAGTGTAGCGGTACTTTTTTTCGGCTATGCCTGTATAGTGGTGGTGAAAATCCTATTTTTGTTTTGATCAACAAGAAATCAAAATGAATCAACTATACAGGATTGCCATTATCGCTGCCTTGGCAGGATTTTTATTTGGGTTTGACACCGTGGTTATTTCGGGAGCAGACCAACAGTTACAGGCCCTCTGGGGTACATCAGACTTATTTCACGGAACTTATATTATGGCCATGGCCCTTTGGGGCACGGTCATTGGGGCCCTTTTTGCTGGTTTTCCGACCGACAAATTTGGCCGTAAAAACACCTTGATTGGTATTGGGGTGTTGTATTTTATTTCTGCCTTAGGATCCGGCTTAGCCACTGGACCCTACCTATTCTCTTTTTTCCGGTTTATCGGAGGATTGGGTGTAGGTGCATCGACCATTGCTGCGCCCACCTACATCGCCGAGGTCTCTCCTGCGGACCAACGTGGACGCTTGGTGGCCTTGTATCAATTTAACCTTGTTTTTGGAATCTTAATCGCCTTTTTGTCGAACTTTTTATTAAAAGACTTTGGAGCATCTCCTTGGCGCTGGATGGTTGGGATCGAAGTAGTCCCGGCTTTGTTCTACACCTTGGGTGTGATGACCCTCCCAAAAAGTCCGCGTTGGGTGTTGCTTAAAACTGGAAATATAGACGAAGCTAAGGCTATTTTTCAGCGATTGGGTATCGCTGCGGATGATGAGATGAACACTTCCGAAAAAACATCAGGAATCGCCGAAAAGCTCTTTCAAAAGAAATACCGTTTTCCGTTGTTGTTGGCTTTTTTGGTTGCTTTTTTCAATCAATTGTCCGGGATAAACGCTTTTTTGTATTATGCACCACGGATTTTTGAGGCGGCGGGATTAGGAGAAAGTGCAGCCCTTCTCAGCAGTGTGGGAATAGGCGCTACCAATTTAGTGTTTACTTTTGCCGGACTTTACCTCATCGATCGGTTGGGCCGAAAAACGCTACTACATATTGGCTCCTATGGTTATATCATCTCCCTAAGCTTGGTTGGAATAGCCTTTTTGCAAAATTGGGAAGGCGGATTTGTCCCACTCTTTCTTTTTATGTTTATTGCTGCGCATGCTATAGGTCAAGGGGCAATTATTTGGGTGTTTATCTCCGAAATTTTTCCAGATCATCTTCGGGCCCAAGGGCAAGCATTTGGAAGCTCTGTTCATTGGGTGTTGGCTGCCTTGATTACGCTGTTTATGCCCGCTGCATTAAGCGCATTTGAAAACCCCGGATTAGTCTTTTTGTTTTTTGCCTTTATGATGGTTTTACAACTGATTTTTGTTTTATTCATGATGCCCGAAACCAAAGGTATCCCTCTGGAAAAACTAAGCAAACAATTGGAACGATGAATTATTATCGCCCAGCAACCCAATTAATTTTAACACTATTCTTATTTTCGGGCTGTGCTATGAACGATGCAACTGAGAACTACCAAGAACCCTACCGTCCCCAATTTCATTTTACTCCTCCCACCCATTGGATGAATGATCCCAACGGGATGTTTTATTACAAGGGCGAATACCATCTTTTTTACCAACATTATCCCGAAGATATCGTTTGGGGGCCGATGCACTGGGGGCATGCTGTTTCTAAAGACATGGTGCATTGGGAACATCTACCCATTGCGCTTTATCCTGATCGTTTAGGATATATTTTTAGTGGAAGTGCGGTGGTCGATTGGAAAAACACCTCCGGTTTGGGCACTGCAGAAAACCCTCCCATAATCGCCTTGTTTACCTACCACGATCCCGAAGGTGAAAAAGCCAATACCAATGATTTTCAAACACAAGGGATGGCCTATAGCCTAGACCAAGGGCGAAGTTGGACTAAATATGCTCAAAACCCTGTATTGGCCAATCCTGGAATACGTGATTTTAGAGACCCTAAAGTAATCTGGCACGAAGCATCCGAGCGATGGATCATGTCGTTGGCTGTACAAGACCATATTGCATTTTACAGCTCTCCCAATTTGATCGATTGGGAAAAGCAAAGCAGTTTTGGACAAGCCCTGGGTGCTCATGGAGGAGTTTGGGAATGCCCGGATTTATTTCCACTTGAGGATCAAAATGGAAATCGCAAATGGGTATTGTTGGTGAGCATCAATCCCGGTGGGCCACAAGGAGGTTCGGCCACACAATATTTTGTGGGTGATTTTGATGGTCAAAGCTTTACTCCCCAAGATGATGAAGTCCGCTGGATGGATTGGGGGTCGGACAACTATGCCGGGGTCACCTTTAGCGACCTCCCCGAAACCGAATCAAATCGAATTTTGATGGGTTGGATGAGCAATTGGGCCTATGCCAATCAGGTGCCTACACAGCCCTGGCGAAGCGCCCTTACCCTACCGAGAAGCTTATCGCTTTATCAACAAGAAAACGAGCGTTATGTCTTGCAATCTGCGGTTATCGATGCCGTAGATTCGCTCCTCGGACCTGCACATGATTTACAGCCAGAGCAATCCAATGCTTTAGGGGCTGACACCATAAAGCTAACCCTTGAAGTACAACCCGATACAGATTGGTCGGTGGAGCTATCGAACCCGCTAGGGGAGACCTTTAAGGTTTATCATCAGGAAGGACAAATTCGTATAGACCGAAGCCAGTCGGGTGATAATCAGTTTAGTGATGCGTTTGCAAAAGTCATGCAAATCCCCCTTGAACAAGTAACTGTTAGGGGCCTTATCCTGTATATCGATCGGTCTTCGGTTGAGCTATTTGTCAATGACAAAGCACTGGTCGCCACAAATTTGATTTTTCCAACGGTTCCATTTGACCAAGTTAGGCTCGATAAAATCAAAGCGGGGAAACAACAAATTATCTCCTCGATCTGGTAAGCCAAACGGAGTCAAAAGCCCAATCACCCGACAAATAACAGTTGAGTCAACCCTTTCGGTATAGGTATTTTATCTATTTTGGATATCTTTAGAAAAATTTGGATCTGGTATGGAAACGATTATGAACTATTTTGAAACGATCCCTTCTTTGCATCGCAGTATTATCTTGGTGGGTGGGCTCGCTTTTTTTTGGTTGGTCGAAAGCGGCTTTCCTCTATTTCGGTTTACCTATAAAAAATGGCGGCATGCACTGCCTAATTTCTTTTTTACGGCTACCACAGTGATCATCAACTTTGCCTTGGCCTTTTTGTTGCTCAATGCCGCAGACTGGGTAACCGCCAACAAATTTGGCCTGTTGTATTGGATTCCGGGGCTTCCACTATGGGGGTTTGTATTGCTTGGGTTGATGCTCTTGGATTTGATCGGTGCCTATTGGGCGCATTATACAGAACATCGTATCAAAGTACTGTGGATGGTTCACCTGGTTCATCATTCTGACCATAAGGTAGACACTACAACCGCCAACCGACACCACCCATTAGAAAGTGTCATCCGCTTTGCTTTTACCTTGTTGGGCGTCGTCGTCGTTGGGGCCCCCATTGGCTTGGTGATGCTTTATCAGTCGCTATCATTAGTGCTTTCGCAATTTAACCATGCCAACCTAAAGCTTCCCAAACAGCTCGACCATTGGATGAGTTATATTATAGTCTCACCCGACATGCACAAGGTACATCACCACTACCGATTGCCCTATACCGATGCCAACTACGGAAATATATTTTCCCTTTGGGACCGCCTTTTTGGTACCTATATGATCTTAGACCGTGACCAACTCATTTATGGCGTGGATGTGTTTCCCGATGAGGAAAAAAACTCCAACATCACTGCACTGCTTAAACAACCCTTTCAAAAATACCAGAAACCCACACTTACTCCTGCTAAGGAATAATATTAACGCACTAATTTTTTAAAAATGAAAAAAAGTATTGTTCTCATTGCCCTATTGTCCTGCTTGGAATTACAGGCCCAAGAAATTAAGCATGTTGCCGGAGGAGGCACACTCAGTGACTGGGCATTCCTCGGTAGGTTCCAGGCTGATAATGCCACGGTGTCTACAACAGAAGACCCCAACCGTGTGGTGTTTATGGGTAATTCTATCACCGAAGGCTGGAAACACTTCCGCCCTGATTTTTTTGAAGACAACCCCTATATCAATCGGGGAATTGGTGGACAAACCACCCCGCAGATGTTAATTCGTTTTAAACCCGATGTCGTACACCTTAAACCCAAGGCTGTGGTGATCTTGGCGGGCATCAATGACATTGCTGGGAATACAGGGCCAACAGCACTTTCGACCATTTTTGATAACCTCACTTCCATGGCCGAAATCGCGCAAGCCCATAACATCAGAGTCTTGTTGTGCTCGGTATTGCCAGCCAAAGATTTTCCGTGGAGTCCCGGTCTTGAACCCGCTCCCAAAGTTGTCGCGCTCAATCAAATGATTGAAAAATACTGTAAAGAACAAGGGCATACCTATGTTGATTATTACAGTGCAATGGAAGACGGACAAGGCGGACTCAAAGTTCCAGAGTTTACCGCAGCCGATGACCTGGTTCACCCCAACAAAGCCGGCTATCTTGTCATGGAAGCCATTCTACAAAAAGCCTTACAAAATTAGTCTATGAAAAAGCTACGAATAGAAGTACACCCCAACGGACGCTATGTGATTCAACATGCCGATTCCGAAATTTTAGAATTGGTCGACGCTGAGGGCCAACCCATTGAACACAACAGCCGCTTTACCCTCTGTGGGTGTGGGCGCTCAAAGGGGAAACCCTTTTGTGATGGGTCACATAAAGAAGGACAATAAATCAGTTGGCTTCAATCGCCCCGCTGGTTTCCTGATACAGCCGTATCGGACCGTCTAAAACCAAGGCGACCACCGTATAATAAGAATCTATTGCCGATTTGGGTAACTGAAGGTAGGTAATACCCGGATATTTGTTCCAATATACTTGGGTGATTTTTTGCTGGTTGAGTATCGTTCCATTTCCCACTACATAAGCCCGATGAATGGTATTGGATATTCCTTTGATGACAATATTTCCATCTTTGGGGTAATCACGAACGTATAGAAAAAGTGTTTGCCGGTCTTTGCTCAAGGCCGTAGGGCCGTAAAAATGTTCATACGGAATACCCCTTTGGGTTTCATAGACCGCTTTTTTGTGTTTTTTGACCCATTTACCCAAGGTTCGCAGTCGTTCTTGTTGCAGGTCGGGTATGCTACCATCCGCTTTGGGACTGATATTGAGTAATAGGTTACCGCCTTTACTGATACAATCTACAAAAACATCGATCAGTTGCATGGGGGTTTTGTAGTGGGTGTCATTGGGTTGGTAGCCCCAAGAATCATTGAGGGTCAAACACAGCTCCCAATAACGGGCATTGGGACGATAGACAGGTACCCCGATTTCGGGGGTGTCAAAATCTCCGTGCCCGTTGAGTCGAGAATTAAACAGTACTTGCGGTTGGCCGGTGCTTAAACGTTGGCGAATGCCTGGGCTATCCCACGCATCGGCTGAGTGTTCCCAGTCGCCATCAAACCACCAAACATCGGGACTATACCGTGATTTAAGTTCCTGAAGCTGGCCATTCATATATACTAAATAACGGTTCCAACGTTCGGGATCATCGGAGATATGGTACCTTTTTTTATTATTGGTAAAATGGGTGTAGTCGGGATGTGACCAATCGGGGAGAGAGAAATAGAGACCCACCCGAAGGTTTTTTTTTCGTAGCGCCTTGACAAAAGGGGTAATCAAATCCTGTTGGGCCGGACTGTGTTGTGGGGCATTGAGATTGCCGTATTGGGTATCCCAAAGGGCAAAACCATCATGGTGTTTGGTCGTAATGACGCTGTATTGTGCACCGCTCTCTGCAATTAAATTGGCCCAAGCCTTGGGTTGGTAATTTTGGGCTGTAAAGCCTGACAATTGCTGCATATAATCTTCGTGGGAGAGGTATTCGTTAAAAAAAGACCAGGATTCACTGATCCCATTGACGGCATATAAACCCCAGTGAATAAAGATCCCCAACTTGGCTTCTTCAAACCAGGCCATTTTTTTCGATAGTTCAGACGAAGACTCTTGCGCCTGCGAGGGCATCATCAACCCTATAAACAGAAAGAAGAAACAATATATTTTTTTGGATAGCATGCCCTGTTAATTTATAATAGAGAAAGGTACTCACTTTTGGGGCAAACCACAAACCGCGAATGAAGACCACAAAGACGATTGAATTTTTAGTAATTTTAGGTTCAACATGTTTAAAGCCATGCCAAAAAACCTGCTTTCGTTTGTATATAAAAGCCTTTTTATTGGGCTTATGGGTCTTTTTCTGGCCTGTCAAAACACCCAAAAAACACCGCCCAACATCGTCTTGTTTTTTGTCGATGATTTGGGCTGGCAAGATACTTCGGTTCCCTTTTGGGACAAGTCCACCCCTTTAAATCAACGTTACTATACCCCCAATATGGAACGCCTGCGGGCCAAGGGGGTTCAATTTACAAATGCCTATAGCACCCCGGTTTGTTCACCTTCGCGGATAAGCCTGATGACCGGGATGAACGCGGCCCGGCATCGGGTGACCAATTGGACCCTACAACCTGATGTGCTCCAACCGATGGAAATCAACCACCCCACCCTGGAGTTCCCCCAATGGAATGTCAATGGACTGGCAACCTCAGACAGTTTACCCTACACAGTACACGCCACACCTCTCCCGGCCATTTTGCAACAAAACGGTTACCACACCATCCACGTGGGTAAAGGCCATTTTGGTGCTTTAGGCTACCCCTCGGCCGATCCCAGAAACATAGGTTTTGATCAAAACATCGCCGGTCATGCGGCAGGGGCACCGGCCAGTTATTGGGGAGAGGAGCATTTTGGCAACAACCAAGTCAATCCTCCGGTATGGGCGGTTCCCGGCTTGGAGAACTATCACGGGCAACCTATATTTCTGACCGAAGCCCTGACCCAAGAAGCCCTAAAAGCCGTAGCCACCGCTACCGAGACCAAAAAGCCTTTTTTCTTGTACTTTTCCCTCTATGGAGTACATACACCCTTGATGGCCAATGCCCGGTTTATCGACCGATATACTGCGCTTGATTTACCCCAACAAGAAGCAAAATACGCGTCGATGATCGAAAGCATGGACCACGCCCTAGGCGAGCTATTGGACTATTTGGATCGAAATAAACTGACGAACAACACCGTTGTGCTCTTTATGTCCGACAATGGGGGCCTGAGCGCTGTGGCTCGAGGGGGTGAAAAGCACACGCACAATGCTCCGCTAAAAAGTGGTAAAGGAGCCATTTATGAAGGAGGGATTCGCGTACCCATGCTGGGTTATTGGCCCGGAAAAACCACCACCCCAAGGGTGATTGATCAACCCCTGATCATTGAAGATTTTTTTCCCACCTTGTTGGACATCGCTGGGATTGACTCGCCCCAAACTGTCCAAACCATAGATGGTAAAAGCTTTGCCGGATTGCTACAAGCACAGTCCAGTACTTCCTCACATCCTTTGTATTGGCATTATCCCAACGCCTGGGGACCAACTGGGCCGGGTATAGGCAGTTTTAGTGCCGTTAGAAATGACCCCTGGAAACTGATTTATTTTCACGAAGACCAACATTTTGAGCTCTATAATTTAAAAGAAGATATCGGAGAGCAAAACGATTTGGCCAAAGAACATCCCCAACGGTTAGCTCAACTGGCCCAACAATTGACAGCTCATCTACAAGCAACCGCTGCACAAATGCCCCGCTATAAAACCACGCAACAGCCGGTTCCCTATCCTACCGATGCGCTTAGGCAGGTTTACAGTGAATAGGCCAAAAGTCTATTTGAAGTGATTTTCGATTGAGGTAGGCCTTTTCACGGGCAAACATTCCTCCACTTTTTCCGTTATTATACCCTAAAAATTACGGTATTGGCCGCTTAAATAGGCATTGGCCTCGGTTTCAACAAAGGCCGAACGCGCTTTGTCATAGTGCAACACCTGATTGGGAAAACGCCCAGCAATTACCCCCAATAATATCGTTTCGGTGAGCCGCGCTGCATAGTCAAAGGGAGCCGAACATTGGGCCTTGCCCAAACAGGTATCGACAAACTCGTGATAGTGTTTGGGTGATTCTCCCGCATAATCTCGCACGGGTTCTCCCAGGGTATTTTGAGGGTCGTAGTCTTCAATCTCATAGTCAGCATAGACCCCGTCTTTAATCAATTTAGGCAATGCCATAAAATGGGGGAGCAAAAGCCGTTTGCCATCCTCACCAATAAACATCGCCCCTTGATCGGGTAGGGTTTCGCCATCGGGCAATTGGACTTCTTCCAGGGCCTCGGGCCCTTCGACCCCATCGTACCACAACCACTCAAACTGGTCGGTGGTATAGGCTGTTCCGTCAAAGGTATAGTGAACGATATTCCGCTCGGGATAACTAAAGTCGTTGGAAGGACGGCAGCGGTTTGAAATCGTGTTGGGTACGTCCAAATCTAAGGCGTTGTAGGGGGTGTCAAAAATATGAACGCCCATGTCTCCGAGTGTTGCACAGCCGTAGTCCAAAAGCTTTCGCCAGTTTTTGGGATGGTAAATGCCTTCTTTATAGGGCCGTTCTTCGGAGGTGCCGGTCCACAGATTCCAATCCAAGGTTTTGGGTATGGGATCGGCCCCTTCGGGTGCAGGGCCATCAAAACCCCAGTTTTTGTTGGACCAGGCAATTACTTTACTCACTTTTCCAACCATCCCCCCACGAATCAACAGAGTAGCCAGTTTATAGTCGTAAAACGAATGCACCTGAATGCCCATTTGGGTAACCAGATTTTTTTGATTGGCCACTTTGCGCAATTCCCGCGACTCAGCCACATAATGGGTAAGGGGTTTTTGGCAATAGACAGCCTTGTTATTTTCTAGGGCCAACATAGAAGCTGGAGCATGTGTATGATCGGGAGTCGATACGACCACCGCATCAATTTGATCGGCTATTTGGGCAAACATTTGGCGGTAGTCTTTAAAAACCTGCGCTTGCGGAAATAAGGCATGAGCGGCCTCCAAATGGTTTTGGTCAACATCACAAAGTGCAGTTATCACCACTTCTGGATGGGACGCGATGGCTTTAAGGTCTTCCAAACCCATATTACCCACTCCAATATGGGCGGTGCGCAAACCCGATGTTGGGTCTGTACAAGACCAGCTAGAAAGGGGTAAAAACGATGCCCCCAAGGAAAGAGAAAGCGATTTTAAAAAGGTTCTTTTTTCCATTTTACAAGGTTTTGATGTTGATATTGCGCCACTTGACTTTAATCCCGCCACCGGAATGTATTTGCAAGGCAATTCCCCCTTCACCTTGTCCGATTTTTTCATCGGTGATGGCCACCATTTCATGGCCGTTAAGGAAGGTGTTGACCTGATCGCCTACCACAATAATTTTTAGGGTGTTCCATTCCCCCATTTTAAGGTATTGGTCTTTTTCAGGAGCGGGTTTGATAAGCCAACCCCGGCCGTAGGATTCATAAATCCCTCCGGTGTTCATTGTGGGGGGAGCTACTTCAACTTGCCATCCGCTGACGATGGTCCCCGAAACGGTCGATCGAAAAAATACACCGCTGTTACCGTCAGCTTCTTGTTGAAATTCGAGAGTGAGTTCAAAATCTTTGTAATGGTCCACCGTGCTTAAATAACCATATTCTGCATCGGGACCGCTTTCACAGATCAGCTCACCATCTTGTACATACCATTTTTCGGTGCCATGGATTTGCCAGCCTTTAAGGTCTTGACCATTAAAAAGAGAACTTTGAGCAAAAGTCATAAAGGGGATTGCCCAAATTGCCAAAAGGAAAAGAAGTCGTTCCATACATTTTAGTTTATGTAAATATAATAAGGCCTTATCAATTAAATCTGAACCTATACATTTAAAACTTCAGTAATAGACCTTATATTAAGGAGTGTATATTTTTAAAATTTAATTAATGTTTTAAAAGCTTTAGTTGCTTTTAGGTAACTTTAGAAATGGGATTTAAGTAATGTAGTTGAAAAATAAATAATAAGATTGTTATTGTTTATCTATATAACTTAATTTAACGGTTCTATTTAAATTCTTTTGCTTAGCGCTATCAAATATTGGAATTTCCTCTCCGAATCCTTTTATTGAAATTCTTAGAGGATCTACACCCATCTTTATCAGTTCATTCCTAACGCTATTTGCCCGTCTTTCACTTAAATTCATATTATAAGCATTACTGCCTTCTTCAGATGAGTATCCTTCAATTAAAAAATTAAAAGCTTGACTATCACTTATTAACCTATAAAGCTTTTCTATTTTTAAAAAATTGATATCACCTTTCACTTCATCACTATCAAAGTTGAAGAAAATCATGTATTCTTTATCACTCAAATCTACCTTTTCTTGTTTTGCATTAATTTTTTTATTTTCAACTAGAGTTTCTTCAACAGGAGCTTCTTCTTCTAAAGGACAACCTTGATTTTCTTCAGTACCTTTAACATCGGGACAATTATCTATTTTATCGGGAATTCCATCTGAATCTGAGTCTACTTCAATTTCTTTTTTTGGAATATCATTTTTCATTTCATCATTATTTAAAATTTCCTCCTGTTTTTTATCAAAGAGATTTATTTTAAATAATATTTCATGTGTATTGAACCCTAGTCTATTTATATTATTCTCGTAAGGGGTTTCATAAGCGTAACCCACACTCATACTACTGAATGGTTTAAATAATAATAGTCCTGAAAATGAACTTTTAGTTCGATAAGAAAATCCAAGACTTATTTTTTCTTTAAAATTAAAATACGTTGAAAAGTCAATGCTATAAGGCAATGTAATTACCTTTCTTACTAATACGCTAGGCTCAAGCTTTAAGTTTTGATTTAATTTAAAATATGTTCCTGCTCCCAAGTATAGATGTACCCTATCTTTTGAACCTATATTAAGGTCTTCACTCCTATTCACATTAAAAATTCTTGGAGCTGAAAATGACACCCAATATTTAGGGTTTATTAAATAAGCTCCAGCGCCAAAATTCGGATTAAAACGACTAAACTCAGTTTGTGCAGGATCTGGCGCAATATTATAATCCTCTAAAACACTAGTATTGGTACTATAGAAATTCCCGCCAGCTTTTAAGCCAAAAAATAAGTTTGAATTTTCAGCAACTTGGATCTTATATGAGATGTCAACATATGAAAAAGTCTGATCCTCAATAAACACCTTATCAGAAACCAATGAAAATCCTATCCCAATATTGTTTTTCCTCTTTAATGAGAATGTCAGTACTCTAGTATTAGGATTATTATCTCCTGAAATCCACTGTAATCGGTTTAAAAATGTTAGCGTGGCATTTCCCTCTGATCCAGCATAAGCAGGATTGACAATTTGCATATTATACCTATAAAGACTATAATAAGATTCCTGTTGGGAATACATAATAAAACCAAAAAGTAAAATTATTGTAAATAATAGAATTTTTTTCATATCTATCTAGTAAGGTATAGCCAACCTGTCAAATCAATAGTTCCATCTCCTTCTTTATCAATGTTATAAAAATAAGAGCCCTCTGGAAGATCACCACCATTTAATGTTCCAAGCCAATCATTACGATATGATTTTTTATTAAATACTAATTCACCTGTTCGTGTATATATCCAAACTTCACAGTTAGGGAAAAAGTCAGTATTAATTATATTCCATCCGTCGTTAATTCCATCTCCATTTGGCGAAAATAATTGTGAGGGAAAAAGTTCACCATCAGGTAGTCCATCTCCATTTAAATCATCATCATTTTGATCGTCAATCCCATCACCATCAGTATCTGTAGATCTATTTGGGTCTAATGGAAAGTCATCTTCAAAATCCCAAACACCATCATTATCGTCATCAAAATCAAATTCATCTCCAATTCCATCTCCATCAGTATCAATACATTGATTTGAATCGGTTGGGAAGGCATCTTGTTCATTTAAGCATCCATCACCATCTATATCATTATCTAAACAGTCTGGAATTGAATCCTGATCGAGATCATTCGGAACTGAAT
>Ga0181572_10000135_pt1 | contig 46386 bp, 33 predicted proteins | sample 101ome_26_FD_133004 | JGI IMG/M metagenome (GOLD analysis project Ga0181572, IMG submission 133004) | Coastal salt marsh microbial communities from the Groves Creek Marsh, Skidaway Island, Georgia - 101408AT metaG (megahit assembly) | ecosystem: Environmental > Aquatic > Marine > Intertidal... | reverse complement strand
GCGATGATGTGTCTCACCCGTCTCAATCCCTCCACCGTCTCCGGCGCGTCGTTTCTCGCCGGCTGCGCCGTCATCGTCACGCGCACGTCCGTCACCCACGCCAACTCTCCCACGAACGCCTTCGCCTGACGCTCGAACTCCGCCTTCACCGGGCACGCCGGCGTCGTCAGCTCGATCGCAAACAGCACTTTACCCGAGCTCTCGTCCACCTCGAGCGCCTTGACGAAGCCGCAGTTCACGATGTCTTCCCCAAAGTCTGGGTCGATCACTCGTCGGAGCTTCGCCAACACCTCCGCCTCCTTGGACCCGTCCGGGGCGCTGTAAATGGAGGGCAATGACGTCGTATCCGCGTCGGCGACGACGTCTCCCTCCGCGGGCGCGTGACGCGCGACGACGACGCGATGATGGTGATGACGGGACACCCTATCCGCGCCCCGTCGGCGCCCGACGTCCCCGCGCGCGCGCGTCGGCGTCACCGCTCGCGTCGTCGTCGCGACGCGCGACATGCTTTCCCTCGCGCGTTCGATCGATTCGCCAGTCGCGCCGGGACGTCCACCGTCGACGTGTGGCGTCCGAGACGTTTCGAGCTCGCGCGTCGAGCTCGCGCTCGAGCTCGAGCTCGACCGCGGCGTCGGTACAATTCATCTATTCATCTACACGCATCGCTACGTCGTCGTCGAGTCTACATCGTTCGCATCACCGTCCAGCGTCACCCGCGCGCCCTCTCCCGCGTCCTCGCCCGCGTCCGCGCCCTCGCCCACCTCGCGCGCGTCTTCGCGCGCGCACCAACCTATCGACGGCTTTACTCTCCGCCAGCGTCGCGTCCAACCGTTTCCCCCCGAACCGTCGCTTAAACGTCCACAGAAAACACCCCGCCTTGGTCCTGCGCGCCCAATCTCCCGATCCCTCCGCGCCTCGCTCGTACGTCACCCCGCCCGCGCGCTCGACGGCGAGCGTCTCGCGCAGCGCGTCGCCGAGCGCGTCTCGGCCGAAGCGCGCGCAGAGCAATCGAATGAGGTGCCCCTTCGGTTCCTCTATCGATCGTCGCACGTGTTCGGCGCACGCGAGGTCTTCCGGGGAGAGATCCACGCGCGTCGGATCGTCGACGGCGAGCATGCGGTGATCGACGTCGTCGAGAGAGGCGTCGATGGCATCGACAGGTGCCCGAGCGCTCGCATCTTCAATTTCACCATCCTCGACGATGCGCGCGCGCGTCGACGTCGGCGCGACGTCCATGCGTTCGTAATCGATGAGTTCATCGTCCTCGTCGTCGACGCGCGCGGAATCGTCGCCGTCGTCGCGAGGGGAATCGCACGACGGCATTCGCGCTCTGAGGGGCGGCGATCCGTCTCTCGCGCGAATCGACATTGATCGTCGCGTCGACGCGCGCACCGATCGCGCGCGGCGTTCGCGTTCGCGTGTACGCGCACCGAGGAACACTCGCGCGCGGTCTCGGTCGTTGACGCGCGGTTCGGCGCCATGGGCGGCGCCGTGAGCGCGGCGAGGTCGCTCTTTGACAAGTACTTTGGAAACGTGGACATGCGCGTCGTCATGCTCGGTCTCGACGCCGCGGGGAAGACCACCATCCTGTACAAGCTGCACATCGGTGAGGTGTTGTCCACGGTGCCCACGCTGGGGTTCAACGTGGAAAAGGTGCAGTACAAGAACGTCGTGTTCACGGTGTGGGACGTCGGGGGACAAGAAAAGTTGAGACCGCTGTGGAGACACTACTTTAACAACACGGATGGGCTCATCTTCGTCGTGGATTGTCTCGATCGGGATCGGATTCAGCGCGCCAAGGAGGAGTTTTATTCCATCATCAACGACGCGTTCATGAAGAACAGCGCGATATTGATTTTCGCAAATAAACAGGATTTACGAGGGGCGATGACGACATCGGAAATCGTCGAGGCGTTCGACTTGCCGAATCTGAGAGGGCGACGGTGGCACGTGCAGGCGTCGTGCGCGACGCAGGGGTTGGGATTGTACGAGGGGTTGGATTGGTTGTCAAGCACGCTGACGAAGATGAGGCGTTTGGGCGTGTTGACGTCGGTCGGAAGTTCGGGGGAAAAGCACGGACAAGGGCGACAAGGTCGGGCCGCCGCGTTTACGTGACTCGATGCGACGCGAGGAGTAGACTAGTCGATCGATCGATCATTAGCGCGCGCGTGAATTTGTACATTCGACCAAGAGATACACTGAGCGCGCGTGATGTTATAGTACAACGAGCAACAATCTAATTAAACGCGCGCCGAGCGACGAGAGAGCGCGCGCGCCTCTTTGAGCTCTTCGCGACACTTGCCGCACCCTTTGACGGCGTATCGACACTTTGAACACCCGAGATCCGTTCTCGGCGGTCGCAACACGCGAGGTCGTCCTCGTCCGCGCGAACCGTCGGCTCGGCGCACGGGCACGAGGGTGAGTTCCTTGACGACTTCGCCCGTGTTGACGTCGACATACTTTGAAGACTTCGTGGGGAATTTCACATTCGTTCCCTTTGAGCTCTTCGTCAGCACGCGCTTCTGTTGTTTCGTCGCGGTCGTCTTCTTCACCGCGAGCGCGCGCTTTTTCTTCGCCGCCGCCGGACCTCGAGGCAGACGCGCCGTCTCGGGGTCGCACGCGCCGCATCCGTTTCTCGACCATCGACACTTGCTACACCCCTTGTCGGCGACGAGAACGAGCGCCATGGAATTATCCACCGCCGGCGCCGATTTCTTCGCCTTCACCGCCTTGGTCTTCGTCTTGGTCGCCTTTCTCGCCGCGAGACCGCGCGGTAAACGCGGCGTCTCTGGGTCGCACTTGCCGCACCCGCCCGCCGACCATCGACACTTGCTGCATCCTTTGGACGGTACGAGCGCGAGCGCGGTGCACGTAGACGTCGACACGGACGTCGCGCGCGATCTCGTCGCTCGAGAGGACGCGCGCGACGCCTCGGCGCGCTTCCTTTTCGCCGCCGCTGGACCTCGAGGCAATCGCGGCGTCTCGGGGTCGCACGCGCCGCATCCGTTTCTCGACCATCGACACTTGCTGCACCCCTTTTGAGAGACGACGACGAGCGCCATGGAGTTGTCGACGTCCGAGCCGGTAGGATCGACACCCTTGACGGTGGGTGGCGGGCAATCGCGCGCCTTGGGGGGTCGACCTCGACGCTTCTTTTGCGGTTGCGCGCTCTCCTCCGTGCGCTGCGCGTTGGCGTCCAACGAACGCAACGGCGAGCGCGGCGCGGCGACGATCGCCGGCGAGGGTTTCGCGGCGGTGACGACGGATGCGGGTACCGGGGTTTTCTCGACCGGCGGCGGCATGTCCTCCTCGGCGTCTCGCGCGTGTTGCAACTGCAGCGGCGGCGGCAACTCGACGAGTCGCCGGTTCATGAGCGGATGCCACCTCGGACCCGGCGTGCACGAATCGATGGCGGGCGTCATCGCGAACGGCGTCGGCGCGTACGGCGTCATCGCGAACGGTCCAGGCGTGAGCGCGTGCACGCTCACCGGACTCTTCTGTTCCACCTCATCGCCTCGCTCGACCGCCTCGTCGTCGTCGACGTCGGTGCGCATGACGCTCTCCTCGGGATACGCCGTCGGCCTCGCCGGCGTGCATCCACCCATGGGTAAGTGCAAATCGTGCGCCGCTCGGAAATCCACCAATTCCTCGATAGCCTCGTCCGAACTCCATCGATCGTTCGCGTCGACCCACTTGGTGGTTTTCAAAAAATCGTACACGTCTCGACACCCCGGCGCGACGCGGTCGTCGAATTTCGCCAAAATCTCCTTGACGCGCGTCTCCTGTCCCGCCGTCGCCGCGAGTTTCTTCTCCAATTTCAGCTCACCGAGCGCCTCCTCGAGTTGACAATCCACCAACACGTCCACGTTGAGACACATCGACGCCGCCCAGACTAAAAACGCCCACATATCTGCCTGAAAATCATAGTGCGGCCCGCGCGTCTCCGGCGCGATGTACCCGCACGTTCCCGGTCCCTGTAACGTCATCCGTCGCTTTCCAATCTTCGGTAATCGCACCGCGGTGCCCCAATCCGTGAAACCGATCGTCATCTTCGTCACCGTTCCGAACGAATTCCGCACGACGCTTCGAACGAGCACATTCTTCGCCTTTAAATCTCTCCACACCACGCGCGCCGCCTTCAACTCCTCCAATCCCTCCGCCACCTGTAAAAACACATCCAGCTTCACCCGCGCGCTCAGATCCCGTCCAGACGCGCGCTCGCGCACCATAAAATCTTCCAAACACCCCTCCTCGCACAATTCACTCACCACGGCGAGATACTTCTTCCCGTCGCTCGGTTTCGTCGTCGCCGCGCACCCGTGCGTCTTCACCGCCACGCGCGGAAGATCGCTCACCGTCGCCACCTCCGCCACCACCGCCGACTCTTTATTCGAATCCACCACGCGCGCGCACACCTTCTCCCCCCGAAACCGAGCGAGATAGGCGGTGGCGAATCCCCCCTCGCCCAACACGCGGTCGTAATCGATCTCGAGCTCGGGCTCGAGAAATTGTTTCATGTCCGGTCGGTGCGCCTGAATCGCGCGCAGGCACCGCTCGCACTCCTCCGCGTTCATGCTTCACGAGCGACGGTCTCCGCGACGACCGCGCGCGCGCGCGCGTCCAATCGTCGGTCGTCGTCCACCGTCCGTCTCGTCGTCGACGGCGACGCGATGTGACGACGCGTCGCGGGACGACCAGAACGGTCACCGCAGGTTCCCCTCGTGGGATTGTCGGAAGGTGACTCCGTGACGATTCGTGACTCGTCAAAATGAGTATCTTCGGGTATCGTATGAAGAACCTGTATAAAGGTATGTGTGTACAACTACCTGGAGTCGTGTGATAAAAGACTAGGGTTCGACGACGATCCCGAGTCGGGACCCTCCCTCGCGCGCGCCGACGTCGACGACAACGGACGCGGTGAGACGACGACGCGCGAGACGAGCGCGCGCGCGACATCGAATCGATCGTCGTCATGTTCGCCTCCGAGACCGGCGCGCGCGTCGTCCTCCATCGCGCGAGCGGTGGTGCCCCTCGTCGCGATCGGCGTCGACCCTCGTCGAGCGCGACGAGCGCGCGCGGTGTCTCGGCGTCGGCGTCGGTGATGCGCGTCGGCGCGTACGGTGGGTTCGTCGATGGGAATAGATTGGCCGGTGCGCTGCGTCGAGGCGATGGACGCGCGAGGTGCGAGACGTTCGCGGAGCGGGCGTGGAGATCGATGAAGACCTCGAAGACGCGGGGCGGACGCGCGACGAAGACGATGATGCCAATCGGTGTCCCGAGAGTGCCGTACAAGACGCCGAACGAGAATATGTGGCAGTGGGTAGACATATGGAACTGTTTATACCGCGAGCGAATCATTTGGATCGGACAGACGATCGATGAGGAGCTCGGGAACCAACTCGTGGCGACCATGTTGTTCTTGGATAGCGTCGACAGAGGGAAACCGATGTACCTGTACATCAACAGTGAGGGTGGGAACATCGTGCCGACGATGGCCATCATGGACACGATGAAGTATTTGAACTCTGAGGTCGGGACGGTGGGTTTCGGGAGCGCGCGGGCGATGGGCGGGTTGTTGCTCGCGAGCGGGGCCAAGGGCAAGCGCGCGGCGCTTCCGAACACGTGCATCATGCTTCACCACCCCTCCGGCGTCGCCCGCGGGAGCGCGTCCGACATTCACAACGAAGGACGAGAACTTATGCGCATCAGAAAACAAATCAACGAAAAAGTGTCCGCCATCACCGGTCGTTCGGTGGAGCAAGTGAGCGAGGAGATTCGTCGGGACAAGCACTTCACCCCGGAGGAGGCGTTGGATTACGGCATCATCGATAAAGTCTTATACCGACCGCGCGCCGGGGCGAGATGAGACATCGGAGCGACGACGAACACGCCGACGACGCGCGTCGCGCACCGCTCGATCGCCATTCTTCGCGCGCGGTCACCCCTTTCCTTTGTGATCAAAACACATACCTAGTTTCTCTTTAACCAATCAATGACCACGCACGCCTCTCGATAAACTCTAGGGTTCACGAAGACGGACAGCCGACGACGTCACCAGTCTCGTCGTCACACGCGCGCTCGACGGGCCTCGACGGACGTCCGCGCGATCGCATCGCGTCGAGCGCGTGACGACGAGACGCGCGCGCGCGTTTCTCTCCGTCCGCGCGTCTTCCGCTTACCGCGCGCGCGCGCTCTCTCGCGCGCCGTCGTCGACGCATTCACGGGCGGCGCCGCGCGAGGATCGGGGTCGACGCGCGAGGCATCGATCGTCGCGCGGTGACGGTCGTCGATCGGTCGCGCGCGCGAACGAGCGACGAATCGAGCGAGGTCTGGTGTAGACATGCGCGCGATGTGTGCGAGCGCGCGACCGGACGCGCGCGCGTTGGTGCGCCCGGGCGAGGGGCGGGCGCGGGGAGGACGCCGGGCGCGCCGAGGCGGCGGCGGGACGACGACGGTGGCGCGCGCGGAGGGCGTCGAGAGTGGACGCGGTGCGTACACGAGCGTGCGAGGATGGTTGGAGGCGCGCGGTGCGGGCGCGGCGGTGACGCGCTCGGAGGGAAGGGGGCGAACGACGCGGCGCGGGGCGGTGACGGAGGCGGATAAGAGCGGACGAGGCATGGGACGAAGCGCGAGGACGTCGTTCGATGAGCTCGATCCCGAGCACAACACGTCGTTCGGATCGAACGATGAGAGTGAAGGGTACGATATCGCGAAGATCACCGCGCCGGTGGCGGAGGATATGGAGCAGATGCGGATGAATTTGAGAGACATCATCGGGAGGAAGAACCCGCTGCTCTTGGCGGCGGCGGACCAGATTTTCGGAGCCGGTGGGAAGCGGTTGCGACCGGTGTTGGTGTTTCTCGTCGCGCGGGCGACGAAAGAGTTGATGAATATGAACGATATAACGGATAGACAGAGGCGACTGGCGGAGATTACGGAGATGATTCACACGGCGTCGCTGGTGCACGACGACGTGTTGGACGACTGCGACACGCGACGGGGCAAGGAAACCATTCACACCTTGTACGGCACGCGCGTGGCGATTCTGGCGGGTGATTTCTTGTTCGCGCAATCGTCGTGGTTCTTGGCCAACTTGGATAACCTCGAGGTGATCAAGCTCATCTCTCAAGTCATCGCCGATTTCGCCGACGGAGAAATCTCGCAGGCGGGCGCCCTGTTTAACTGCGATTTGACTCTCGAGGAATACTTGGAGAAGAGTCACAACAAGACGGCGTCCCTGATTGCCGCTTCGTGTAAATCCGCGGCGGTGTTCAGCGAGTGCACCGAGTCCGTCAAGGTTGATATGTACGAATACGGAAAGCACCTCGGGTTGGCTTTCCAAGTTGTGGATGACATTTTAGACTTTACGCAATCGGAGGAGCAGTTGGGTAAGCCGCAAGGACAGGATTTAGCGAGCGGTAACCTGACGGCGCCGACGATTTTTGCGCTCAAGGCGAACCCCGAGCTCCGCGGGCTCATCGAGAATCAGTTTGAGAATGAGGGCGACTTGCAAAAGGCGATCGACATCGTCGGCGAGCACGGCATCGAGGAGGCGAGACGGTTGGCCAAGCAGGAGGGTGACATCGCCCTGGCGTCGCTCCGACAGCTTCCCGATAGCGAAGCGAAGCGATCGTTAGAGGCTATGGTTGGGTATGTTCTCGAGCGCATCTATTAAAAAGAATGAACTTTGCAGCACGCACACAAGAAGAGTCTTGATGTAGAATTTCCCGTTGTCAATGGCACATGTGCAAATTCCAATCGAATGATACTGAAAGAATTATTACGTATTAGCTGAACTCACCGTTCGCCGCCATCGTCTCGTCGTCTTTCGCCGCGTCCTCGAGTGAGCGCACGTATCCGCCGTTGATGCCGCGAGAGATGCGATAGAGGAGCGAATTCGCCGGCGCGTCGGGGTCGACGATGACGTCTCGTCGCGACTCGGTCACCTCGACGCCACGCTTGTAGAGCTTGGGATTATCGAGATACTTTCTCGGAATGTGCCGCGCGTACGGTTGCAACGGTCTGCACCTCTTGTACGCGTGGAGAAGCGATTCAAACGTGCGCTTCCACGTCAAACCGTTCGTGCTCTCCACCGCCGCCTCGGACATGCGCTGCGCGAGCTTTCTGTCCTTCATCAACCGCGTGAGCGCGTCGACGTAGTTTTTCACGTTTCCGGGAATCGGTCGCGTGTTCTTCACGATGATACCGCTCACTTCGTCCTGTACGATGGCGCGATTGACGCCGACGTCGTCGGTGACGACGGGTAATCCGGACGCCATGGCCTCGATGAGGTTATTCGGAATCACCTCCGTCTTCGACGGGAAGAAGAAAATGTCCCCGGCGGCGTACGTCTTGGCGAGATTTTCCCCACCCTTGTGTCCCAAGATGACGACGTTATCGTATTTCGATAGACTCTTTTGTACCCAGGGCAAATCCGGACCGGCGCCGGCGACGACGACTTTAAACTTGGGGAGCCCGGCGTCCCTCTTCGCCGCCGCGTTGAGCGCCTTGATGGTCTTGACAAAGCTCACCAAACCCTTCTCGCGCACGATTCGAGCGACCCAAAGGATGACGAGCTCATCCGCGGAGGCACCGAAGACTCGTTTTCTGTATTCCATGTCCCGCATGCCTGGATTGTAGAGCGTTTTATTGACGCCGCGCGGGAAGAAACCCATCTTTTCGCCGGGAACGCCCATCTTGCGAAGGTGCTTCGCCGCCGCGTACGTGGGCACGGCGACGATGTCGCACATGGAATAAAAATCCTTGAGCATGTGTCGAATCGGGTACGACAACAAGCTGACGTGATAGTACTGCATGTACGTGTCGAACGCGGTGTGGTAGGAACACACTGAGCACGCGCCCACCTCGGCGGCCCATCGCACGGCGCTGTGACCCAACATGTCCGGCGCCGCGACGTGCACCACGCCGGGATCGAACGTCTCCAAGACCGCGCGCTGACGAGCCTGTAATGGCGGCGCCATTTTATACTCTGGGCGTCCCGGAACTTCGATGGACGGCACCGGCGCCACGAGCTGGAACACGCTGTTGTACGAATTCGCCGCGGCGTAATCTCGGTCCGCGAGATCCGGCGACATGACGAGCACGCCCACGTTACCTCGATGTCGTAGATAATCTGCGAATCGCTTCATCGTACGACTGACGCCATCCACGTGCTCCCAGACAGTGGTGACGATGGCGACGCGAGGCGTCGTCCGCTCCGCGTGCGACGCGGTTTCGCTGCAAGACAATTCTGGGCACGTCTTCTCCGTCAGCGTGATGCCGTTCGTGATCAGTTTCGTCGCCAACGTCTTGCATGCCTCCGCAGCCGACGTCATGGAGCACTTGCCGAGCGCCACGCTCGCCTCCTGAAGCTGTTCCACCGATCCCGTGTGCCACTGGTAGTGCTGGACCGACATGGATACCGGAAAGACGTTATCCTTGGGCACGTTTAACGCAGACGCCGGAACGATGTCTTCGTACCCAAAGTCGTGCAAAACGCGCGCGTCCGAGACGTCAAACCTAAGCTTGTGCGCCACCACCATGGCGTCTCGAGGAAGCGATTGCGCGCCGTCATCCGTCGTCAACTGCCATCTTCGCACGTCGCACGACGCTCCGACGCGACACTTTCTCGGATATTTCGAATTGAGAGAACCATCTTTATCCGACTTCAGCGACCCATCCTCGGAGACGCGATCGATCCACACCCCTTTCACGATCTCGTACCCGAGCGCGTCAGCGTCGGAGAGGAACAGAGGAATGCTGTACTTTTCCCCCTTGAGTTCCACTCTCGGCGGCACGAAGAGGTGCTCGTCCACGTCGGCTAAAATCATCCAATCCTCATCGTCCACGACACCCACGAGCTGTCGCTGCATGTACCTATATAATTCGCTGTGTAAAAGCATCGCGCCGTCGTACCTCGCGTACGTCACCCCCCACGAACTCATCAATTCCTCCAATTCGCGCAGCATCGACTGCGTCGCTCGACGCGAGTGCAGCACCACGAAGACGTTCTCCGCGGGAATCTGTCCAAAGTCGATGTAATGCCTCAAAAACCCCTCCAAAAGCGTCTTCCCGTATTCCGAATCCGCGTTCATTCCCGTGAAGAGCACCGTCTTTGACTTCTTCGCTCGCCATAGCGCCGACGCCACCTTATCCCAAACGCCGCTCGCCGACGGCCGCCGCGGTTGAAACCTCTGATTCGTCGCCTTAAACTCCCCCTCACCGTCGCTCGCGCACACCACCCGCCTCGCCTCGGACGTCGACGCGATGCCCTCCCCGTCTCGTCCCAACAGCTTCCATCCACCGTCCGCTCGATCGAGTCTCCTGCCGCGACGCCTCGACTGCGCCGTCGCCGCGCGCGCCGTCGCCCAACACGCCGCGAGCACCACCACCGTTCGAAGCAACAACGCACGCCTCGCTCTCGCGCGTCGACGACTCAAACGATCGTGCCCATCGCGGTCCTCACCGCTCTCTCGTCCACGCCACGTGTCCATCGCGTGCCGACCGGCCTCGGACACCGCGAGCTGCAGACGGTCGATGAGCCCGCGCGAGCGCGCGCGCCACGGCGCGCGTTTCCCGCACCATCCGTGCGATACCTGCCAGGGAAGGTGCGGAGACGTGTCCCCGGGGCGATCGTCGCGCGCGCGGACGGCCATGGCGTCCCGTCGCGCGACTCGCTGTACCGCGCCCCGTCGGCCCGGAGGCTTTTCTCGGGGAGTTTTCGACTAGTTCCAACTGACGGTTCATGACTCAAGAGGAGTGGGTCCGGGTCCAAATTTTGAGCCGAAACGAACTCGCTCGCGCCAGTGCGCGACGTCGCGCGCGCGCGTCGGGCGTCGACGCGTTCCCATCGACGGTGGTCATCGCGCGCGCGCCTCTCGACGCCTTTTCGTCGACGCAGTCGCGCGCGAAGACGCACCGAGGGACGATTCGTCGACTAATCCATTGAATTTGAGACGAACGGCCAACTTTGATTAATTAATCACGTTCGCGCGAGAACGTCATGGTGTTCCGCGCCCTCGGTCGCGCGTTTCGCGTCGTTCGTGGACCGTTCCGACGACCGCTCGAACCGCTCCTCTGGCTCGCCTCGGTCGTCTCCGTGCGACGCGTGTGGGACGGCGCGAGAGGCGCGAAGCGCGTCGCCATGGACGCGCGACTGGCGAAGATGCACCCGGCGCGTCGCGCCATGCCCTTGCTCGCGGTTCTCGCGCAGTGGACGATGGATGGACATCGATGGCAAGTCGTTCCGGCGTACATCGGCACCGGACTGTGCATGACGGTGAGCGCGGCGGGGAGCGCGTTGCCGTTGTGGGCGAGACGCGCGTGCGCGTTGGGCGGCGGCGCGACGACATTCGCGAGCATCGCGAGCGGACTGTTGATCCCGGTGTTTCGCATGCCCAGACCCACGGGACCGTACAAGGTTGGGAAGAAGACGATGATGTGGACGGATCGGTCGAGAAAGAATTGGTTGTTGAACACAAAGGGTCGAGGCGCGTTTCCCGAGCACCGCGTGTTGATGACAAACGTGTGGTATCCCGCGTGCGACGTCGCGCTCAAACGCGTCAAGAAGAAGCACAGACGCGCGAATTGGCTCGAACCGTTGTTGGCGAAATCATTGGCGGTGAGTTTTTGGGCTCCCGAGTGGTGCGTGAATTACTTTCGATTGGTTCGCATGCACGCGCTCGAGGACGCGCCGGTGGCGGAGGGCGGTCCGTTTCCGGTGTTGGTGTTTTCGCACTCCTTCTCGGGGATGAAGGAACAAAACAGCGCCCTGTTACAGGAGCTCGCAAGTTGGGGCTACATCGTACTGAGCGTCGATCATCCGCACGACGCGGCGCTCGTGCTCTATCCCGACGGATCCACCGCGGATTTCCGAGGGTACGACATGCCCAACGACGCCTCGCCGTACGATTGGTGGAAGTTTAGAAACCAACACTTGCGGTGGCGCGTGCTCGACTGCAAGTACGCGTTGGATCAGATGACGGAGATGAACGAGAATCCTAAGAGTGACTTCTTCGGTCGTTTAGATTTCGGACGCGTGGCGGCGATGGGCCACTCGTTCGGCGGCGCGGCGGTGGGCATGTTGGCGCAGACGGATGCGCGCATTCAGTGTTGCGTCATGCTCGATCCGTGGATGTGGCCGTTCGGGTACGATCGAATGCGACAAGGGATTCCGTGTCCGCTGCTCGTGTTCGAGGCGCCGAGGTTTCTGGGGAATCGAGACATTTTCTGCATCTCAAACTCGGAGATGACGTCGACGCTGTGCGCGCAGACGGCGGCGGCGGCGACAGCGACGCGGGGCGACGAGCGCGAATCGCAACGATTATCGGACGTCTTCAAGACTGTCGCCGAGGATGAGAGCTCGGAGACGGGAGATGAGAAATCGTCAAGCGTTGATTCGCTAGACGCGCTGCAGACTCCCGAGCGTGCGATGTCTCCCGAGCGTCCGACGTCTCCGGAAAATCTTCCGCCGCGACCGCCGCGACGGTCGACGGGCGCCGAATCATTCGACGGACACGCGCACAGATCCAACGCGGCCGGCGCGCGCTCGATGATGTCCATGAGTAGAAATAGTAGTTGGGGTTCGTTCATGTCCGCCGACGAACAGCGCGAACCGAGCGGCGTCGCGTTCAAAGCCGTCATCGAGGAGACGATGCACTTTGACTTTACCGACCTCGCCATGGTGGCGCCGCTCACCACGCGTCTCCTCGGCGTCGTCGCCGTCGGTGGATACGAGGTGCACGAGATCACCGCCGGGGCGTGCGCGAGGTTTTTGCACGCGTACAATAGACCGCGAAAGTTTGAGCGCGAGCACATTTTCAGCGCCGACGAGCTCGACGCGCAGGCGCGGTGCGTGTACCCGGGACCGTGGCCGGGATGTCCGTACGACGAAAAGAAGAATGGACGAGCGAACGTGAACGGGGGAGGGAACGACGTTGAGCGACGCGTGACGCCGCTCAAGACGATGCGCGAGGAATTGGCGAAACCTCGACCGAGCGGGTGGGAGAAGAAGGGGGGCATTTGTCGATGGGTACCGACGCGCGAGTTGCGACTCGACGACGCGCGACCGTGGACAGATGAACAAAACCGTGAGATTCGATGGTTGTGTCACGAGACCGAGGATCAAGGGGTGGGACTGACGGATTTAGATTTCCACTGCATGTTCCCGACGCGCGCGCCCGCGAGTTCTCGCGAGGCGGTCAAGGCGTTTAGAGAGAGCGACGAGACGTTTCCGCCGCCCGCCAAGTTGGCGTGGTTATCGCAGGCGCTCTTGGACGGGGAGGTGAACGAACCGGATTACGAATCGTTTCGTCCGTGACGCGAGCGGTGCGCGCGCGAGAAGTAGCCAAAGAAGATTTAAAGAATGAATGAAAATGCACGCGAAAAGAGAAGAGTATTTATTAAAACAAAAACGCTCCCTCGTGCCTATTACAGGAATATACACGATCATCGCTCGGCGCGGCGTCTCTGCAACTCTTTGTCAACGTCGAGCTGAAACCATTGATCGACCAGAGGCGCTTCCCCCGTCTCGTCGTAAAAGATGGCGGCGATTGTGCTCGCGAGTCGCTTCTTTTTCACGAGCGGACGCTCGCCGCCGCGTTCGGTTCCTCCGCCGTCCACGACGAAATCTGCGGCGCGTCTGTACCACGGCAAACGCCGCTCCATCACCTCTCGAAAACTCTTCGACGCGCTCAGATCCGGTCGATTCGAATCCCCTTCGATGCGCGAGACGAGATAATCAATCTCTCGATCTAAAAACACGATGATCCCACCGTTCGCCTTGAGCGCCGCCACTTTACGTTCGGAATAAATTTCCTCGCCGTTCGCGTCCAAATCCGTCACCACCCCACCGCCGGCGTCGATCAGCGTCCACGCCTCCGCGAACGCCGCCGTCGATTTCACGCACACCTCGTGCTCCAAATCTCGAAAGTACCGCCACCCGCGCTCGGCCACGATATCCGGAATCGACGCGGACGCCTCGTACGAAATCAAATCATCCAACACGAGCAACTTGAACCTCTTATCGCTCGCCGCGATCCGTCTGCACACGCTCGATTTCCCGCTTCCGCGTCCACCGATGACGATGAGATTCTTCGGTCGCGTCGTCGTCGTCGTCGACGAGGACGACGTGTCGGCGCTCGCGCGCGCGACGCGCGGGCGTCGATGATGCGCCACCGCACCGTTTCGCCGCGGGACGAACGCCGCCGCCGAGCGCTCGAGCGCGAACGCGCGCGTCGTCGTCGACGACGACCACGACGACGACGCGTCGACGCGAGCCATGGCGCGTCCGAACGTCGTCGACGGTCTCGCGTCTCGCGACGACGAGCGCGGAGACGACGCGTGGCGGTGTGACGAACGTCCGTCGTCACTCATTGACGACGCCATGACGGGGGTCGACGGCGACGCGACGCGTCCGATCGACGAGATGCGCGTCGTGGATCTTCGCGCGGCGCTCCTCGCGCGAGGGTTACCCGCGGACGGGCTCAAGGCGACGCTTCGCGCGCGGTTGGAGGAATCGATCGCCGCCGCCGCCGGGGACGACGTCGCGCGCGGGGACGACGACGAGGAGGACGAGGAGGACGAGGACGCGTCGTCGAGCGATGCGGAAGATGACGCCGACGATGCGTCGGAGGATGGATCGAGTTCGGGGGAGGAGGTGGACGACGCGTTGGCGAGACGAATTCGCGCTTCGGCGAGCAAAGACGCGGCGTCCCGGGACGAAGGCCGCGGATTCGACGAGGAGGCGGAGGAGGAGGCGGAGGAGGAGGAGGAGGATGATTCGGACGATTCGGACGAGGCGTCGTCCTCGGAGGACGCGAACGAGTCGGAATCGGAATCGGAGTCTGGAAATTCGGTGGAGGAAGACTGTTGGCGACGACCCGGAGACCCGACGCTTCACGAGACGTTGACGAGATTCGTCGCCAAGAGCGTCGAGACGCGGTGTAAGGTCAAGGCGTACCTCGACGTGGTGACGGATCCATCGTACGTGCCGACGGAGGAGGATAAGGCGCACTTGGAGCGCGTTCGACAGAAATTGATCGAGACGTACTCGAAACCGCTCCCAACGTTGGAGGACGAAGTGCGAAAACAAGAGGAACGACGACGAAAAGAATTGGGTGGTTTGGACGGCATCGCGCCGAAACAGCGCGAGGATGCGCTTCGAGCGATGCCCACGGACGGATGGAACCGCGAACGGAAGAAGGAGCGCACCAAGATGAAGAAGAATGACCCCTCGGCGCAAGGGACGTCGTACGCCACGCGAAAACTCATCGAGGAGGGCGCCGGATTATTCGTCGCGCCTCAGGACCAAACCAAAGTCCGACGCGAGATGCGTAAAATGGAGCGTAAAACTGCCGGCAAGGGTTGGTTCGACATGAAAGCGGTCGAGTACACGCCCGAGCTCCGTCGCGAGATGCGCATGTTGAAGCTCAGAGGCGCGTACGATCCAAAGCGCTTTTACAAAAACGCCGACACCTCCAAGCTCCCGACACACTTTCAGGTGGGCACCGTCGTCGGCGGCGCCGCGGATTTCTACTCGGCGCGTCTCGCCAAGAAGGACCAAAAGCGCACGCTCGCCGAGGAAGTCTTACACGACAAGGATATCGAGCGCGTGCGCCGCGGTCGCTTTGCCAAGATTCAAGAACAAAACGCCGGAAACATGGGACGCAAGGCAAAGCGTCGGCTCGGCGGTCGCGCCAAGGGTAAGTTTAAGAAACAAAAGGTGTGACGAGTGACAGAAAAATCTCGTCGCGTCGTCGCGTCGTCGCCGTGTACAATTATAATATACAAAAAGAAACACTTTTCCACTCAGCCGTCACTCTTCAGCTCGCCTCATCGATGGGGGCGTCGTCGTCCACACCGGTCGTCTCGGACGCCGGCGCGCCGCCGCCTTGTGAAGGAGGACGCGCGGCGTACGACCGCGCGCGAGAGGACTCGAACGCGCGCGCGTCGTCGTCGGACTCTTCGTGTCCCGTCCCCGAGGAATACCGGGGAAACCTCGGCGTGTACAACGTGTACAACACGAGAATAGACGACGCCGGAGGGTCGAAGGAGACAAAAAATGACGTCAAGGCGACGACCAGACGCTCGTGGTTCGGATTCGGCGCCGCCACGCTCGATCCGCGCAATAACATGCCGGCGGAACCCGCGCAGGGACGCGCGCCGGGCCAACGCGCGGCGCTCAGCGTCGCGCGCGAGCGCTCCACCATTCCCAAGAGCGGCGCCGACGGCGGTACGTGGACCTACCCGTCCCCACAGATGTTTTACAACGCCCTCGTTCGTAAAAACAAAGCCGAGGACGTCGAAGAGAGCGACATGGACAGCGTCGTCATGGTCCACAACGCGATGAACGAGGACACGTGGCGGCGCGTGGCGCAGTGGGAAAAACTCCACCCGTACGCGCGCGGACACCCGATGTTGTTGCGTTTCCGCGGTCGTCCGGACGAACTCAGTCCCCTCGCCGCGATGCGACTGATGTTCGGCGGCGCGCGTCCGTTCGATAGACACGATTGGTACGTCGACAGAGAGGGACGCGAGGTGCGTTACGTCATCGATTACTACTTCAACGAGGACAAAGCCGGCACGAGCGAACAATTCGACGTCGTCGTCCGTCCCGCGCTCGACGACGCGAACGCGTTCATGTCGAGGATTAAAATGAGCGTGTACGTCGCGTGCGCGAGGCTCGGCGTACCGTGTCCGGTGACCGGACACGGCGGTTCCGCCATCGAAGTCGACTGAGCTCGGAAAATATCATTCGCGTATATTATTAAATCAAATCTTGTTCTTGTTGAATCCAATCCACCGCTCGTCGAGCGCGCGCACGACGCGCTCACCACAAACCGAACGGACCCTTCTTGTTCTTACGCGCCTCCTCTTGGCGTCGCTTCGCCTCGGCTTTTTTCGCCGCAATCTCCGCCTGAAACTCGCGAAATTTCTCCGCGCTCACCTCCTTCTCGCCCGGTTTGATGAATGTGGCGAACAGGCCCTTCTTGATGTCGAGCTCACCCTCGCGAAGCTCGCGCGATTCATCCGACGCGGACGCCGCGTTCGTCGTCGTCGTCGCGTCGGCAGTGGCGGTGGCGGATTCCTCGTCGGCATCGGCGCGACGAATGACGGACGATCGTCGCGTTCTGGACGCTCTCGAGCGCGCGGTCGCGGGCGCCAAGGACGCGCACGCGGTGGAGGTGATGGCGAAAACCATGATGTACGATGTGGTCCTCGAGAGAGGGGCGACGGGCGGTCGACGCGCGTCGAAAAGTGTCGGTTCGGTTGTCGTTATCCGATAACGAGAATCATTCATCCCCGTCACACGCGCGCGCACGCGCCGCCATGGGGTGCGCGTCGTCGACGGCGCGCGCACCCGAGCCGGCGACCGCGTCGTCCGGCGCGACGTCGTCGGCGTGGCGATTACCCGATCGTCCGTACGACGCGCGCGCCTCGGGGGGAGCGTTGGAAACGCGCGAGGCGTTCGCGAGGCGACGGGACGAGTTTTGGGACACGGCGAGCGCGTACGGTGGGCGCGTCGAGTGTTGGATGGCGCTTAGGGCGATGTGCGAGGGAGCGCTGGACGAGGACACGGCGCGAGCGGCGGTGTTGGCGAGCGGGATCGTGTCGTGGGCGAAGGATTTGTCGTATGTGTACGACGCATTGGGCGAGCGGTACGAATTACCGCTCTTCGTTCGAACGACGCCGAGCGAGTTCGAAGAAGACACGTAGTGAGACGTGCGGTTGATTTCTTTCTTTCTTTCTTTCTTTCTTTCTTTCTTTCTTTCTTTCTTTCTGTTGTTACATATGTGTACATCTTGTTTCTAGTTTTTCGCGCCCGTTTTCGCTTTTCGAGCGACGCGCGTTGTCATTCTACCAATTCTACCTATTGCGTTCCGTCACGCGCGCACGTCCACGAAGAGCTCGGGTTCGGAGACGCGAAGCCACACGCACATCCGATTGCACAGACCGACCGCCACGCGCGTGCTGACGGTGGGCTTGAGGATTAAATAAATCTCAAAATCGCCGCCTACGCACGCCAAGACGTTGAAACGCGATCGACGTTCGTACCGCACGCGCTGTTGCGAACCCTCGAACGAGGGTGAGACGGAGTGGTCGACGATGCCTTCGGTTTCTTTCATCGCGGCGAGCGTGGAGGCGTACGCACGCGTGATGGCTTCGACGTCGGCGTCTTTGACGGAGGCGTTGAACGCCGTCGAGACGTGTTGATGTCGCTCGGGACGGTTGTACACCACGTGCAATAATTGATTGATGCTCGCTTTGAATTCGCCCAAAACGTCCGATGAAAGATCACCCAAACGCAGTTCTTCGCGCGCGGCGCGCGCGAGCGGCGATAACGCGTCCTTTTCGTTGAGCGAGCGTTCCAACACGTCTCTCGCGCGACGACACGCGTCCAGCGCGTCCGCCGACGCCACCACGAAACACACCCCCACCGTGTCGTCTCGCTCGAAAGGTCCACCGCCGGACCTGCACTTATTTTTCTTCGACGGCGTCGTCGTCGGCGTGGACGCCGGCGATGCCGATGGAGTCGTGCACACGGTGGACGCGTAGACGTACATGAAACCGGCGGCGTTAAACTCGGGCAGACACACGCGTTCAAACGCCTCGGCGCGGTCCGTCGCGCGCTCGTCCGTCTCCCCGCCAGGTCTTAAAATCACTCGCACAAAATTCATCAGCGCGATCAAGTCCCTCGGGGAGATGTGCGCCGGTCTATTCGCCGCCGGTTTCGCGTACGTCGCCACTCGACTCGCCTCGTCGAAGAGCGCGCCCGCGAACGGTTTAGGCACCTCTTTCAGCGCGTCTACGATCGCCGCGCGCGCCGTCGCGCGCGTCTCCTCTTCCAAACCGATCGACCTGTACGTATCGAACACGTACGACGTGTCCCAACTCAAATTCGTCACCATCTGTCCCAACGTCTCCTCTCCTCTCGGCGCCGCCACCAACGCCTTGCCGACGTCAAATTTAGGATTCTTCACCAACGCCGCCTCCAACGCCGCGTTCGTCAACAACGACGTCATCGCCGTCTTCACGTGTTCCAACTCCCGTCGCAGCGTCCCGACGCGCTCGCGTCCATCGCTCGACACGGCGTACGTCATCGTCTTCGTCGACGTCATCGCCAACCGCCGTCCTCGCGCATCCACCACCTCGACGCCACCGTCTTCGCTCTCCTCCGCCACGGACACGAGCGCTTGCAGAGACGCGCACAGCGATCCCAATCCGTGCGCGCTCCCGTATCGCGTCCACGCCGGTTTCCCCGCGCGCGTGAAGGCTAAAAAGTGTTTCGAGCGCGCGCGCCACGACTTGGAGCTGTCATCCTCATCCTCGTGTCTCTCCTCACGCGTCCACGTCGGCGTCGTTCGCGGACGTCCCATGCGTCGCGCGAGACTGGTTCTATCAGCTCGCGCGGTCGTCGACGACGGACGACCGCGCGCGGCGAACTCCCGGTCCTCGTTCGCGTCGGGCGCCCCAAAGATTCATCTTAGGGGAACGTCGACGTCGACGCCACTCCGCACCGCGCGTCGTCGCCGCCACGCGCGTCTCACGCGCCCAAACGCGAGATGCCGTCGTCCACGATTAAAATCGCCGTCAAGTGGGGCAAGGAGACGCACGAGGTGGACGTCGATCTCGACGCCCCCGGCGCGAATCTCAAGGCGCAGTTGTTCTCGTTGACGAACGTCCCCGTCGAGCGCATCAAGGTGACGGGCCTGCGCGGTGGCAAAGCGCTGAGCGATGACACGGATCTTCGCGCCGCGGGTCTGGAGGATCTCGCGCGACGAGGGAAGAAATTGATGATGTTCGGGTCCACGGCGGTGGTGGAGGCGCCGAAGGAGGCGGTGGCGTTCGTGGAGGACCTGCCGGAGAACGAGCGCGAGGCAGCCGAGGTGGGGGCGAATTACGCCCCGGGATTGACGAATCTGGGGAACACGTGTTACATGAACAGCGTGGTGCAGTGTCTGTACAGCGCGAAGGATTTGCGGAAGATGTTGGAGGGATACGAGCCGGGACGGGATCGGCACAGCGGGACGGCGGCGTTGACGGCGGCGTTGAAAGATTTGTTCGTGGACGTGCAGCGGGCGAAGGATACGGTGATGCCGGTGCGATTTTTGAACGTGTTGCGTCAGTTGTATCCGCAGTTTGCGCAGCACGGACCGCAGGGGATGCCGATGCAGCAAGACGCGGAGGAGTGTTGGTCGGCGGTGATGCACACGTTGAGCTCGGAGTGTCCGGAGGAAACGGCGCGTTTGTTCGGCATCGGCATGCGACGAGAGTTGAAGTGCGCGGCGACGGATGAGAAGCGCGTTGAGGATTCCGTGGAGTACACGTTCAAGTGTAACATCACGATCGAGGTGAACCACGTGACGGAAGGTTTTAAGATTGCGTTGAACGATACGCGCGAGTTGCGCTCGGAAGTCACGGGCACCGACGCCGTGTTCGAGGGACACTCGAGCATCTCGAAATTGCCCGAATATCTCACGACGCAGCTCGTGCGTTTCTATTACAAGGCGGACATTCGCGCTAAGGCTAAAATTTTGCGCGCGGTGACCTTTCCCGTCACGCTCGACGTGTACGAATTTTGCACCGAGGAGTTAAAGGCGGAGCTCGAACCGGCGAGAAAGCTGAAACTCAAGCGCGAGGACGACGAGGCGGTACAACGATTGAACGAAAAGAAGGCTGCGTTGGAGGATAAGAAGGACGAAGCCGAGGCGAAGGAGGGCGAGGACGCGACCATGTCCGAGGCGACGACGAGCGAACCGGCAGTGGCGGCGGAGGTCGATCCTCTCGAGGGAACTCGATTCACCGGTTTCTACGACTTGACAGCTGTGTTGACACACAAAGGCCGAAGCGCCGATAGCGGTCACTACGTGTCCTGGGTGAAGAGAGACGACGGCTCTTGGACCGAATTTGACGACGAAAAGCCCATCCCGCGCACTGAAGAGGACGTCCTCGCGCTCAAGGGCGGGGGTGATCATCACATGTCCTACATCTTGTGTTACAAAGCTCGTAAGATCTAATGCTAGCAACGCTCGAATAGATGTTGAAATCCAAACGTATTCTTTCACCGACACCACTACGCTTTCCAAACTTTTCTCCCTCTCTGCTGTTTTCCTCGTTGCACGGGTGCGTGTCTTCGTCGCGTCGCAGCGTGAACGCGCGCAGCGAGTGGTAGAGCCTTCTTCTTGAGTTTTTCCTTGTTGCTCGAACCACCAGTCTTCTTTTGTTTACGCGCAGCGGACGCGCCGTACTCGTTATCTTCGCGTCCTGCGAGCACTGTGGCGAGACGAGACGCCTTGTCGTGCGCACGTTTGATACCCGTGGCGGCGAGCGCGTCGGGATTAACGCGTCGATCACTCGCCCGATCTGCCTTGCGCATCATCATTCGTACTTGATCCGTAGCGACGTTAGACGCCTTGGTTGCTCCAGCCTTGTTCAACGCCGAGTTGAGTTGTTGCTCCGTCTGAAGCGCCTTGATGCGCTTGAAATCTTCTTGCGTGAGGATACGCTCTTGTTCGACAGGTCCGCCGAGTTCAGCCTCTTCGGCTTCCTGCTCGGCGCGCGCTTCGGCTTCTTCCTCATCCTTGCGCTGTTGAACCATCAGCTTGTGCCGACGCTTCAATTCGGCAAGCGACAGTTTACCATTCTTTCTAAGCTTGGGCGGCGGAGCGTCGGGATCGATCTCCTCCTCTCTCGCGCGCTTCCCGGTCGACGGTTCCTCCTCCTCCTCCTCTTCCTCTTCTTCCTCTTCTTCTTCATCTTCATCGGAATACTCTTCTCCCTCATCTTCGTCGTCTTCGTCGTCTTCGTCGGAGAAATCTTCCTCGTCCTCCGCCGCGTCCTCTTCCTCTTCCTCGCGCTTCTTTCTCAAAATATCGCGCTGGAGTAAATCGATACCGTCGATACGATCCGTCACTTCACCCTCACCGAATTCCTTGAGCGATCGCGTCATGTCCGCGCCCTTCCCGCGATCCTTCTTTTCGAGAAGACCGGGCGCGATTTCGCGGAACAACGCGATGAGTCCTCGTGCGGCGTTGGACACCGGTTTATCTCTCGCCTTTTTATACTGCGCCAAATCTTGCAACAAATCCTCATCCATCACGAGCGGACACCGTGCGCAAATCTCGCGCACGGCATTTAAGCCCACGGCGGCGATTTCCGGACGCGCGCGATCGTGAATGAATTGATTGACGAGTTGTCGCAACATCGGCGCGAGCGCGTCCGGAGGCACGAGCTCGTGACACGCCGTCGCCGCGGCGGCGAGAAGTCGCGTCACCTGCGCGCGTGAAAGAGAACACACATCGCGTCACAGTCAGTCAGTCATCTCGTGCGCGCGTCGATTCGACACCGTTTGCGTTCGAGTGTTGCTCGCGTCAGGTACTAAGCGGAGGCGTCGATGTGGGTCACGTTGCGAATGCCCATAGCCTTGAGTTTTTGTCATCGTTCGCGAGAGAGGTCGAGCGTTCGCGTCTCGTCTCGCGCGAACGTGAACGCACCTCTAACTGACTGGGTTGAATGTAGCGCTGCAAAAATGGGTACACGTTGAGCATGATGAGCTGATGCATGCCGATGATGCGGCACATGACGAGGATGACGAGCATCTTGGTGTCGTACGACATGTGTCCGACTTGAAGCTTTCCGAATAACAGCTCGGCGAGCGCTTGAGGGTCGTTGATCAGGTGCATCGCCGCGAATCTCGTGTCGACGGCGCCGTCCGCCTTGCGCTCGCGCTTTTGCATGTTCTTGATGGTTCTCTTGAGCTTTTTTTGTTTCTTCTTCTTCGACGCGGCGACGCCCTGCGCGAATGTCGTAAAACCGCGTCCCGATTAAAGTCAGTCGATGCACGCGTAAAAAATCTGAAAATAATGTGATAGAATCGAAAGAATATGTGCAAAAGCCTCAGCGATCTTGGTGATTGAGTGTCGTCACTGTCGAACCTCGAGAGTAGCAAATATATTTGCGCATCACGGGCTTTTGCGTCGTCTCGTTGATGAAGAAAAAACAAAGAAAAAATCCCACAGTCACACGCACCGTCTTGTACGCCTTGAAGATGTCCTCCTTGGACACTTGCGATCGAGACTTGATCTCCGCGTCGCGCGATTTCGGGTCATCGTCCGAATCGCTCTCGTCTCCAGCCTCTGCGGCGGCTTCGGCGGCTTCGTCTTGGCCCTCGAAAAACTTCAACGCCGCCACTAAAATCTTTTGCGACGGGTGTTTACACGCCTCCACCACCAAATTCACCGTCTTCGCATCCGTCCAAATGTTTCTCCTGTACAGTTCCGTCAACACAGCCAGCGCTTTTTTCGCCGTCGCTTCGTTTTCATCCTTGATTGCCGCGTGTAAAAACGACTGCACCGTGCGATTATACTTGTCATCCGTCTTCTTCTTATTCGCCGCCTTGGCGTCGCTCACGATGTGTTTAAACATCATCACCCGCAGCGCCTTATCCTTCACCCGGAACATTTTAAAAAACAACGGCAGCGTCACCTCCACGCCGATCACGCCCTTATTCCTCAACAGAATCAACGCGCTCGTTAAATTTTTCCTCAAGTGCGCGTCCAAAATTGCGTAGTGCCGCTCCAACAGTTCCACCACCCCGTTCGGAAACCCTTTCGTCGCCTCTCTGTACACCACGCTCACGTGTGCGATGAACGACACCAAATCACTAAACTCTTTGTGATCCCGCGACGGTTTCATCGCGAAGAGCGCGCGCAACGCCTCGTAATGTCGAAGTTGCAACGCGAAATCCTCCTCGTATCCCTCTGGATCCTTCTTACACGCGCTCTGCAGCGTCAACAGGTCGCATTTCGACATGACGCGCGTCGATCACGCGTTGTCTTTCCTTCTTTCTCTCCCACGCGCGGTCGTCGTCGTCGAGCGCGAGGCGGCGTTCGGTCGTCGAGCCGCCGCCAGCCGCCGGGACGAATCGTCTCGTCGACGCGCGCGGACCGACGCTCGCGCGCGTTCGGTGGGCGCGAGACGCACGCGCGAGAAACTCGTCGCGCGCGCGGGGTCGTCTCGTCGTCTCGTCGCGCGCTGCGGGACTCGTCCTCTCGTCGCGCGTCGCGCGTCGTGAAATCGCGCGACGACCCGCAGTGGGCGGCGCCGCCGACCGGGATGCGGTCGCGGTCGCGGTCGCGGTCGCGATCGCGCGATCGCGACGACGATCGCGCGCGTCGTCGTCGTCGATCGAGGTCGCGGTCGCGCGATCGCGCGCGCGCGCGCGACGGCGGTCGACGACGGTCGAGGTCGTCCGATGCATCCTCCTCCTCCTCATCGTCGTCTCGTCGACGTCGACGTCGACACCGTCGACGCGCCGACGATCGACGCGCGCGGTCGCGGTCGCGGTCGCGGTCGCGGTCGTCGTCGAGCGGACGCGGCGTCGACGACGGACGCGTGGCGGCGGCGGAGGAGATTCGAAAGAGACGCCGACTCGAGGCGGCGAGGCGGTTGTTGGGCGTGAAGCGCGCGCCGACGCGAGAAGAGACGATGGAGGAGGACGCGAATCATCATCGTGATGGTGGTGGTGGTGACGTCGATCCGTTGGACGCGTACATGGCGCGAGAGGTGGATCCGGAGGTGGCGAGACGCGAACGGGACGAGGCGGCGGCGGCGGCGGAGGCGAAACGACGACGCGCGATGGAGATGGCGGACGCCAAGGCGCGAGGGGTGCGCGTGCGGGCGAGAGAGGATTGGTTGGAACTCGAGCGCGCGGAGGAGGCGGAGGAGGCGTCGGTGCGTCCGGATGAGGTGATTGAGATTCCCACGAAGAAGGTTCGATTGTTGATCGGCGCCGGCGGCGCCACGGTGAAAGAGTTGATGCGAAAGAGCAAGGCGATGATACAGGTGCTGAAGAGCGACGAGGCGTTGAATTTAGGATTTAGTGGGACAGATTTTCGAGCGACGAGCGCGGCGGCGCGCGCGGCGACGCAAAAGATGTTAGATTCCATCTCGGCGAGCGTCGCCGCGGGCGCGGACGACGGCGGCGCGAGCGCGAGCGACGACGACGACGTTTTGAGACGCAAAGCCGACGAAGCGTCGCGATCGAAGGAGGCGTCTCAACGCGCGAACGATGGACCACCTGTCGAGGAGGACGTGACGAAGATTATGATTAATGGTTCAGAGGAAGCGCGCGAGACGGCGAAACTGTTAATCGCCGAACTCTTTCATCGCGCCGTCGAGGAAAAACGCGAGCGACGATCCGAGGATCGCGAGCGTCAAAAGCAAAAACGCGCGCGCGCGAAACGCCTGTACCATCTTCGTCACGCTGCCGATTACGAGCGTCTCGAGGTTCCTCTGGGCGCGTCCAAAGATGAGGTCAAGACGGCGTACAGACGACTCGCCGTGCGGTGGCACCCGGACAAACATCCCGAGGGACCCGCGAGAATCGCCGCCGCCGCGCGTTTCGCCGACATTCAGGCGTCGTACAACAATCTCATGACCACGGACGAGGAACAAGGGATGATCGAGTCCATCGCCCACGACGTCGTCGCGTCGAAGGGCGCGAAGAAACCGGAGACCAACGCCGAGACCAAGCGACGGCTCGCCGTGCGCGACGAATTTCGCGCCGCCATGCAGGCGCAGATGGCCGCCACCGAGGCCATGGCCGCGCGACACGCGTATAGACAATTGTAATCAATGTAACGCACGCTCGACGGTGGTGTCGCGCTGTGACGTGTCTCGATGGTTGGAAAAACGACCGAGCGCGTCACTCGTCGACCCTTCTCCTCGCCGCCATGGGTTGGTGTCCGACGGTTTGCCTTCCCAAGTGTCCGAGCCTGTGTAGCGCGCTCAAATGCCTGACGTGCGCGGGATCCATGGTGCGCGTTCGCTTTCGCGCGCTCGCTCGCCCTCTCTCGCGCGCGAACACGATGCGTGAGATTCCCGCCGTCGTCCCAATCTTTTCGACTGACGACGCGTCCCGACGCTCTCGCGCGCAGCGCTCCTTCGTGTGGTTCCTGTACTTTGCCCTCACGGGCCTCAACGCCGCCGCGGGCGTTTTGGCCTTGCTGACAGTCAAGGTACGCGCACCGAGCGTCGTCGACGCGACTCGATTCGACGCGTTCAGTCTCGGCGTCCCGCGCGGAGACGAGGACTGACTTTTGTTTCGTCTTTTATTGAACGCGCAGTACGTGCGCTCTGACGTGAACCCGGTCGTGGACGAGAGTTTACGTAAACCCATCGATGCGTTGCAGTATTACCTCTTGCTCGCCGTCGCGGCGGGGGCGTTGTATCATTTGGTGTCGTTGTTTACGCTCTTGTACAAGCTGGCGAGAAAGAACGGCGTGAGTCCGTGGTACGGATACGTGCTCGGAGGGACGTTTTATATGGCGTTCATCATGTTGGGCATGGGATTCTTCGTCGGTGGGTTTCATCCCAACCTCAAGGCGATTCACGATAGCCGCGTGGCGCTGAACCAAACGGGGATTTACGGAAAGACGCACTCGGAGCGGAGCAAGGCGTTGGAGGGTTTGGCGTTTGCGAGCGCGAGCGCGTTCTTCGTGGTGTTCCTCATTCTGTTGTTCTGGAGAGACTCAATCTGTGGAGACACGCCGCCGCGACCGACGCAACAGGCGGCGGCGCCGACGCAATCGGCGTCGTTCTCACAGAGTTCTCGGTTTTCTAGAGGGTCTAGTAACCCGTTCAGAGTGACGCCGCTCAGCGACCAACCCGAGTCGCCGCCGAGCCGCATGGAGATGGGACAGGTGGGGGGTAACGGTGGTGGGTCATCCCTTCGTTTCGGTGCCGATAGATTCGCGGCGAGCTGAGCTGAGCTGATGATGACGTATAAAATGATGATACAATCAATCGCGCATGCAGTTTTAAAACGATGTTGTCTGTGCTTGCTCACCGCGCGTCGGCGACGTCGCCGTCCGTCCAATCCATCCCGATCGCGTTGAGAGCGTCAACTTTTTTCTGACTCAGAGTACCGTTTCGACGCTTCGTTCGCATCCGACGCGTCCACGCGGCGAGGCGTTTGTCCCTCTCCTCGTCGACGCGCGTCGTTTGAAACGTCTTCGCGTACGCCTCGAGCTCGGTCGCGCGTCGTTCAAACTCGCTCGCGCGCTTCACCTTCCACGCATCGCACACCGCGTCCAACGCATCCACGCGTTCGGGTTCCAACTCGCCTCGCTCGAACCGTCGTCTCTGTCCTCGTATCCACTGGAACAACGCCTCGTCTTCGACGGACCTCGGCAACCGACCGCGCGCCTCGTAAAACGCGCGCGTCTCCTCCAAACGCTCCTCCCAACTCACCACGCGATGCGGGCGCACCTCCCACTCCATCCCCAGCGCATCCATCGCCTCGACGCGCGCGTTCGACAGTCTCCCATCGCGACGCGCGCGTCTCTGATCGAGCACCCAAAAATACAACCCGTCGTCTTCGTTCTCCGGCACGCGACAGTGTCCCTCTCTCTTCGCGAACGCCTTCAATTCCTCAAACCTCTCCTCCCACCGTCGCACCGTGCGCTCCTGGACGTCGTCAAAATCCACCCCGAGATCACGAAGCGTCTCGTATCGCTCGTTCGAGATGTTCCCGTCGCGATAATCCGCTATTTGATGACTCACCCATTTTCTCAACGGAGCCGACGCGTTCCGCGCGTCCCGTCCCGCCGCCACCTCTTTCGCCAGCTCTCGAACCCGAGTCTCGAAACTCTTCGTCTCCGAGCGCGTTCCCGGTGATTTACGCAGATCGAACGTCACCCCGAGCTCGACCAATCGCTCGCGACGCTCCGTCGAGAGCTCGCCTCGACGCGCCAGGCTGCGCTGACGCGCCAACCACCGCCGTTGCGCGTCGAGCGCTCTCGGGAGCTCAATCGTCGCGTGCATCGCTCGAAACAGCGCCAGTTCGGCGTATCGATCGTCCCAGGACGCGCGTCGTCGATCCGACGACGACGCGTCGGCGTCGCGGGAGGCAGCGGCGACGATGACGGAGAGGCGACGGGACCGTTGACGATGCAACATCGCGCGCGCGTCGACGCGATGCGCGCGCGCAGACGTCGACGCGGCGACGGCGATGACGAACGACATCGCACGCATGCGTTCGACGTCGCCGTCGAGGTTGAGGTCGCGTCGATCGGGGACGTCGCGTCGAGGCACAATCTGGTGCGAACTTTTGGGAACGGGCGCGTCATCGCGCGCGACATGTCGACGCGCGCGCGAGGGTCCGAGACGCGCGCGATGACGCGCGGGATGACGATCATGACGCGTCTCGCGTCTCGGCGCGTTCGACGCGCGTCGACCGCGGGCGATGGGGGCGTGGGCGCGTCGAGACGGTTGATGACTTTTTTGTGCGAGCGCGCGCCGTTCGTGGACTTTGCGTCGCAGCGCGAGGCGTTCGAGTCGCGCGCGTACGACGGGGCGGTGCATCCAGACTTCCCGTCGTCGTCGTCGGCGGCGGCGGCAGTATCGGTGTCGGACGCGGAGTCGGCGTCGATGGGCGCGTGGGTGCCCGCGGCGGTGCGCACGGTGGCGGGCTCGGCGTGCGAAGACGTCTCAGCCATCCGACGACGAGCGTTGGACGCGGTGGAGGCGTCGAGAGGCGTGGAAAGGTGTGCGATTTTGTGCGTGAGCGGTGACGCGCGCGCGGACGTCGGGCGAGGGATGACGAGCGAGGACGTGTTGCGAGAGTTGAGCTCGATGCGACGGCGCGGCGACGTCCCGCGAGAGACGACGCTGTTGGCGGTGGCGAATCCCATGCTCGGCGCGGTGGAGGCCGAACGCATGATGCGGAAACGGGAGCTCGGCGCGGAGGGATTCATCACGCAGCCTGGATTTTTGAGGGAGAGATTCGACCGATGGCGAGACGCCGCGGATCGCGTCGGCGCGTTGGATGGATTTTCACGAGACGGAGGACCGAACGGTCTCGCGGGTCTCTTCCTCGGCGTGTGCGCGCCGCGCTCGGCGAAAAATATAGAATTCTGGTGCGCACTGACCGGCGTCGACGTCGACGCGGACGCCGAGGCGCGCACGCTCAGGGACGAGTACGCTCGCCGCGCGAGAGACATGTCCCGCGAACGCTTCGACGACTGGACCTTTGAGCGCGTCGAGCTCGCCCTCGTGCACGCCGTCTCGTTCGAGCGCGCCCTCGGCGCGCACGTCATGCCGGTCACCAAGGGTGGGTACGCACACGCCGCCAGACTCGCGCGCGACGTCTTACCGATATTTAGAGTGTAGAGTAGAGTTCGCTCGCGAAAAAAGTTTCACCTCACAACGTCCCACGCGCGTTCGCGGGCGGTGCCGTCGACGTCGTCTTCGCGAGGGACGCGCGCGGAACCGCGGACACCATGCGTTTCCTCGTCTATTTCCTCCATCATCACCTCGATTTCAGGTGCGCTCGCGCTCGCGACGTCGCGCATCGTCGTCGTGCACTTTTCAGCCGCCGCGAGCGGATGGGCGTCGCGCGCGTCCGCGTCGTCGTTCGCGTCCCGCTCGTTCGCGCGCGCGAGACGAACGCCACACACTGACCGCACCGATGCCGCGCTCGTCGCTCGAACAGGCGCGCGGAGTTTGAATCCGTGGCGGAGCTCTGCGGGCTCGAAGACGCGTCGACACTGGGCTGGACGCGCGCGGACGAATCGGACGCTGACGCCACGCCGTTTTGGTACGTCGATCTTCCGAGCGAGGAATTAGCGCGAGCGATCGCGTCGCGCGCGTTGCTCGTGAGAGGCATCGTCGAGGAGTGGGGATCGGGCGCGGATGAAGACGCGTGCGCGCGCGCCGCGGCGGCGTACGACGAATCCAGAAAAGCGCCGTACCTCGACGCATCGACGACGTTTAGGGTGGAGGTGGAGGATTTCGGGTGCAAGGGTGGGAAAAATGACGTCGTGCGACGGCTCGACGTGTTGAATCTGCCGTTCAAAGGTCGGGCGAATTTAAAGAATCCCGAACACGTGTTTTGGAGCGTGGTGAGCGACCACCCGGAGCAGTCGGGCGACATGCCCGGCGTGCCGAAACGCGTGTTTTTCGGACGTCTCGTCGGTCGATCCGATCGGTCGATGCTGGTGACATACGATCTCAAGAAGCGAACGTATCTCGGACCGACGTCCATGGACGCGGAGATGGCGCTGTTGATGGCGAATTTCGCGCACGCGAAACCGGGCGGCGTGATTTTGGATCCGTTTTGCGGGACGGGATCGATGCTCATCGCCGCCGCGCATTACGGGGCGATGACCATGGGCATAGACATCGATTGTAGGGTGATCAAATACGGAAAGAGCGCGGCGACGAAATCGGGCAAGTTTGGGGTGAGGGCGGACGACACGCCGAGCGTCAACGTGTGGTCGAATTTCGAGCAATACGGCTTGCCGCCGCCGGTGGCGTTGATTCATGGCGATTTACACGCGCTTCCGACCCGGAAGTTTGGATTAGAGGGGACGATTCAGGGCATCGTCGCCGATCCTCCGTACGGCGTTCGCGCCGGTGGACGAAAGAGTGGTGGTCGAAAGCCCGTGACGGAGGATTACATCATCCCGGATGAGTTGCGAGACGCGCACATCCCGAGCACGGCGCCGTACCTTTTCAGCGAGATGAACGACGATCTCATGGAACTCGCCGCGAGATTCCTCTCCATAGGTGGACGTCTCACGTTTTTCCTCCCCGGCGTCCTCGCGGACACCGAGGAAGAGATCCGAGAGCTTGTCCCATCGCATCCCGCGCTTCGTTTCCGATGGCACTCGCTCGAAACCTTCAACGAAGTCTGGGGTCGCCGTCTCGTCACGTACGAGAAAATCGCTCCGTACGACGCCGACGTCGCCAAAGAGGCGCGCGAGCGCTCCGCCGCCGCGCGCGCCGCGAGCGATAAACCAGACTTGATCGAGCGCATGCGCGCGCTCGTCTACTCGTCCGACAGCGGCGAGCTCAAGCGTCGCAAGAGATACGAGCAACGCTTCGGCAAACCACCCCCGGACGCGCCCGAGACCGAGTCCTGAGCGACATTCCGCTCGCTCGCTCTCGCGCGCGCCGTGTAATTCATATCGTAGACCCATCTAGTCGTCGGTTCGGTGTCGAGCGCGCTCGGGCTCCAAGTGACAGTTGGCGGCGTCGGGACCACTTCCTCTGTGCGCGCGCCCCTCACTCTGACGCTCTCTCGCGCGCCCCGTCGCGGTCGCGCGCGAATGAAACCGATGACGACGACGCGTGGGTCACCGTTCGTCGCCCCCTCGGCGGTCGCGCGCGTCTCGCGCGCGCGTCGCGCGACGCGCCCACGCGTCTGCGCTCGAGGAGAAGATACGCGTCGCGCGTCGCGTCGATGGCGCGTCGATGGCGCGCGCGCGACGGTGGTGGCGCGCGCGGGGACGCGCGTGGTGATGGCGCGCGCGTCGGCGTCGCGCCTGGCGCCGCAGCAGACGCGCATAGACGGCGTGGACGCGTACGTGAGCAGAATGGCTGACTTGGTGCCGCCGAGCGCGGCGGTGGCGGCGCTGAGCGCGTTCGCGCTCACGACAATGGCGTTCATGATTGGGTGTCTGGTGACGCTCCGAGAGGTTGTGCGAGCGTGTCGTGAGGCGACGCTCGCGTCGAGGGCGGTGCGAAATTGCGCCAACTCCATCGACGGGTCGTGCGCGAGCGTGAATAGGTGCACGACGAAGATCGACGGGACGTGTTCAGGGATCGATGAATTCCTCGTCCAAGCGAGCACGATCGGGACGACAACGAGTAACATCTTGACGGAGGCTGGTTTATTGCAGCGGCGGGTGACGGAACTCCCGAACGCGCTGCTCGGGGCGCTCGGGGACGCCACGGAGCCCCCTCCGCCGAGGAGCGTGCTCGCGTCGCGCGAGGGAGAATCCGTCGAAGAGGTGGCGCGTCGGGACATCGTGTTAGGGAAGGAGATCACGGGTAGAAGATTAGGGAACGGTTGGATCGGGAGCACGATGCACCGATTTTTCTTTTCCAGGGACAACACGTTCGTGGTGGGAGAATACGTAGCGGTCAAGCGCAGTAACAATACGTACACGTGGGGCGTCGTAGAAATGACGGATTCAGACGAAAGTGAGGATGGCAAGGGGGTGAACGGCGTGGAATCGTCTCGCGATAGCGTATTAGGAGACAGTGTCGAGTCCGAGGTGGCGGCGTGCGCGTGGCCGCCGCGAGATTTACCCGCCGAGGAGGTGGCGAAACAAATCGAAGAAGCGAATCAAATCACCTTTGGCAAGGTGTTCCGCGCGCTCATTCGCATGCCGATACCAAAGAGTTTGGGTGAGACCGAGAGACAGTATCGCGTCGTCGTCGAGCTCGATCGAGACTTGTACAGATTCAAGTACGTAGACGCGTCGCTTCTGGGCAAGAGGTACTAACGACGACGGCGTGTAATCGTGTGTAATCACAAATTCGCATAATACCGCGACACCATCTGCGACAATCGATTCGAGTCCGCACCGCTAAACGTCTCAACCTTTTTCCCGTCGACGTACACGGCGAACGTGGGCATGCTCGAGACGCGCTCATATCCCGAGATGTCCTGGTTTTCGTCGACGTCCACCTTGAGAAAGTACGCCCGAGGAAACTTCGTCGCCATGCCCGTGAACACGGGACCGATCATCTTACACGGCCCGCACCACGTTGCCGTGAAATCGACAAACACGAGGGGTTTATTTCCGGTGATCTTCTGGTACGTCGCGTGATCGCGTATTTCGACGACGCCGGCCTTGACCGCGGGCTTCCGCAGTTTCGCCCGCACCGCGTTCACGCTCTCCGCCAACGACGCGTCGCCCGGCAAATCATCAAACAAACCGGTGAACACGGCGTCCGCTTCTTCCAATCTATTCAACTCTACGAGCGCCGTCGCCTTACGAAGCGCCGCCTTTTGATACCCTCCGTCTCGCGCCAACGCCGACTCCGCGTCGGCGAGCGCGCCTGCGTGGTCCCCCAATCTCGCTTTACTCGCCGCGCGATTCGCCAAGAGCAACGCCGCCCCGGGAACATCGCACGACGCTCCACTCAATCCCTCGTCGTACGCCCGCATCGCGCCCTCGATGTCCCCAGCCTTGAACTTTCCGTTGCCCGTCCGTCTCGCCTCGGCCAACCGCTCGAGCGACGCCTTCGCCTCCTCGAACGCACCCAACGCTCCTATACCGTCGTCGAACGATCCGAGCCGCACGAACAAACGCTCTAATCGTTCCCGCGCCCGTGGATATTTCCCATCGTTCGCCCACGCGATCGCACAGCTCGCGACGGCGGCGCTGAAATCTTTCTTCGCCATCCACACCGCCGCCTCGTTCGACTTCGCCTTGGCGCGCTCGAGACCGCTCGTCGCCGCGTCGTGCGCCTCGGCGTACGCTCGAATCGCTTCGTCGTAGTCACGCCGCGCGAGCGCGTCGTTCCCGCGCGCGCGCGCCGCATCGGACGCCATTCGAGCTTTTCCTCTCTGGTCGGCACTCTCTGACGCATCCAACCCCGATGACGCCGCTTCGCGCGCTCGCGAGACGCGCGTCATCGGCGGCGGCGGCGACGACGACGATGACGACGGTGACGCGCGCGTTCGCGTCGAGACGCGCGCCGCCGCCGCCGATGACGTCCATCGAGGACGTATGGGAAGAAGTGCTCGACGAGCGCACGGGCAAGACGTATCATTGGAACGTGGAAACGGACGAGGTTCGGAGCGCGGCACCGGACGAAAAAACGGATGACTGACGTTTTCGCGCTCTTCGCTCGCAGACGACGGAACTCGGGGCGCCGAAACCGACGACGTACTCGGCGCTCGACCCGACGATGCCGGCGCCGAACGGGACGCGAGGCGCGCCGCCGCCGCAGCGCGCGCACCACGACGATCGAGGCGGGGGATCCATCGTCGGTGGATTGGGCGGGATGATCGCGCAGGGCGCGGCGTGGGGGATGGGGAGCTCGCTGGGACACCGCGCGATCGGTGGGATTTTTGGGTACGGCGGCGGGTCGTCGAGCGCGAGCGAGGGCGGCGGGTACTTCGGGGGCGATACCTCGGCGCCCGCGCCGCCTGATTTCGGTGGACGGAGCGGAGAGTTCGATTACGATGACGATGGGTTCGGGGATGGGAGCGATGACGCGAGTGTGTTCGATTTCTTTTCCGAGGATTGAGTTCGAGTTCGCGCGCTCGCGCGTCTTGTAAAAAAATCGCACTCGGGAAGAAACCCGGACGTAGCTTTCATTCATTCGTTCCTTCGTGTGCTTTGTGTCGTTCGTTCGTTACATGTAAACACGACGAGTCGCGCGCGCACGAGGAAGGAACCGACGACGCGATCGACGACGGCATTCGCCGCGCGCGTCTCACGCCGCCGTCGCTCGGGACGTCGCCTCCTCGCCCTCCTCCTCGCCGGCGTCGCCGCCCGGTGTCGACGGCGCCGCCGCCACCGCCGCCGCTCGAAACTTCGCCACCGTCTTCTCACTCACGGCAGAGATCGCCGGACTCGCCGCCTGGACGGCGGACATCGGCGACTGCGCCGCCTCCGTCTCCGTTCGCGTCGTCTGCGCGTCCTTGGCCATCTTCTCCTCGATCCACGCCTTGAGCGTCGAGCTTCCGTACCCATACTTTTCCGGCAACTGCACGTAATCTCTCGTCTCCACCTCGGGTTGCTTCCCCCAATGTTTCGGAAATCTCGCGATCCACGGTCTCTTCGGATTCCGCACCGCGACGTACTCGTACTTGTCGTTCGCGCGTCCCGACCCATCCGTCGCCTTGAGCGGCGTCCCGAATTCGTACTTGGTCCCTCTCGCGTCCCCGAACATGTTCACCTCGTCTCGATTCGCGAACAACCATCCATCGATGAGATTTTTCTCTTCGAAATCAATCTCTCGCTTCGACTTGACGACCTCGAACGGGAGAACGTCGGTGCGGATCACGGTGGGGATGTCGACGTCCGACGGTTTCTTCTTGAGCGCCGCGGTCGAACGTCGTTTGGGCGCCGAGACGCCGTCGTCGACGCCCTTGGAGGCGACGAGTTTGACGAGGGCGACCGCACCGGCGAGCGCGGCGATGACGGCGGGCGCGCGCATGGTGTACGGGGGCGGCACGGCGTCGATCAGTGCGGAATTATTGGAAATCGCCCAGGCTGGTGGTTGAGCGCGCCGTACCGTACGCGCCCGATCCGGGACGCGGTGTTCGCTCGAGGCGTCGTGGCGGTGACGGCGATTGTGAGAGAAAACGCATCGATCGCGGTGGTTTCGAGAGGCGAGGGGACGCGCGCGTGACTATCGTTGTATCGTACGTATTACTCGACGCGCGAAAAAATCGACTCGGGCTCGGCGAGCGTCGTCGCGGATGCGCTCTTTTACTTTTTCGAGCGCTTGGTGCGCCCGGTGGGTTCGGGAGCGGCGGTGGCGGCCTCTTGTCGCGCGGCGGCGCGGTCGGCGGCAGCCTCGCGACGCTCGCGTTTCATGCCCTTCATCTTCGCCGCGCCGAGTGCCTCCAAGCCGTCTTGCTTCTCGACGTATAACCGACCCACCTTGCCCTCTAACATGTCTTCTGAGACGTTCTTTTGCTTCTTGGCGACGCGCGCCTTTTGGTACGCCTCGCGCTTGACGTCCGGTGGCGCCTCGCGGTGTCGACCGCACGTGAAATCAAAGCTAGGACCCATCTCCGCGAGCTCCACCAAGGGCAACCGCGTCCCGGATTTCTTATACTTGATGGCGTACTGACGAAACATCACCACCGGTGGTCCGCCCGGATTGCTCAGCGCCGTGCACACGATGGCGCGATCGATCCCTTTGAGATTAATCCTATCGACGACCCTTCCTCGAAACACGTCGCACAGTATATTCTTCGCCAATCGCAACCCGTCGTGCGTCTCGAAATCCTCACCCTGAAAACACAAACACGGTTTACTCCCCGCCACCGCAAACGTCCCGGCGTTCCCGAACTCGCGCATCCCCTTATAATTCCTCACCAACATTTCCACGCAATCGAACAGATGATACTCAAAAAACCGTCCCATCGTCAAACAGTGCGGTCGTTTCTTTTGATGCGTCGCCAACGCGAAGGCGCCCGCGTTGGCCTTTTTCGCAAAAAATTCCAACGACGTCTCCCCGCCGCCCTCGAACGGACGCACGCCCGGGTTCTTTCGACTCATCTTGTGCGCCTCCTGCCCCTTGACGCGGGCGAGATCCGTCAACAGATTTTTTAAGACGTCCGAGCTCGCGTTCCCTTGCAGACAGAGGAGCGTCTTGCCCGCGCGCTCAATCTTCTTGGGCGCGCGCTCGAGGAGCGCGCGCTTCCCAGCGTTCGTCGTCGCGCGCTTGATTTCCATCTTAGCTTCCATCGCCGCGTTCTCCATGGTCGTTCGCGCACCGACGCGGCGATGTGGCGTACTGTTCCGTAATGGGCGTAATGGGCGGCGGCGGCGGCGCTTTGACGTCAATTTTGAGCTCGAGCGCGCGCGGCGACGCGGAAGAGAAGCGAAAAACGTCGACGGTGGGTGCGAAAAGGTGAAACGTGACGGTACATCGTGTGTGTGTATTATGAATCGTCGTTGAAGCGCTCACGCGAGCTCGGAGACGACGTCCGAGGGGAGAAAGTTGGCGGATTTGAGGGTGTCGGTGGCGTCGAGTTTGATGATGGCGGCGCCGATGGAGTCGCTGGCGGATCGACGAGGTAAATCCTTGACGGAGATGCGGTTGGAGATGCCGCCGGTGGTGGAGAGAAGGATTTCGTCGGTGACGTCGGCGGCGATGCGGTCGATGAGGGTGACGGTGGCGAGGGAGTCGTCGTCGCCCTTTCTAAACTTCATGCAGCGAACGCCCGAGCGGCCGCGAGAGAGGAGGCGGTACGAGTTGGCGGGGGTGACTTTACCCTTGCCTCGGGCGGTGGCGTAGAGAATGAAGGGACCGGTGTCGTCGTCGGCGGACCGCATGCGGTCCTCGGGGATGATGATCATGCCCGCGGTCTTTGTGGGGAGGATTTCCGTGTCGTCTTCGTCTTCTTCGTCTTCGTCGTTTTCTTCATCCTCCGTCGCCGTATTCTTCTCGTCGATGCTCTTGATGCCCGCGATCGGTCTGCACGCCGACTTGACGATGCGGAAATCGCTCACTCTGCAGTGAAGGACCTTGGCGGAATCATCGTTGGCCGTGCCGCTGATGAAGAGATGATCCGACGTTCGCGCGAACATCACCTGCTTCAATCTGTCGCCCTTTTCGAGCTTGATCACCATCTTACCCTTGTTCCCGAGCATGGACGCCGCGGAGGCGACGGATACTTTCCCTTGGTTGGTAAGCATGACGACGACTCGATCGTCCTCGACGCTGTCGAGCGTCAGGTCGGTGGCCAACACCGCCGACACGGTTTGGTTTCTCTTGGCAAACGTCGAGAGGACGCTCGTCACCGGAACGCCCACCGTGTTCGCCTCCGCCTGCGGGATAACTTTGGCGGGAATCTTTTGAAGACGACCTCGATCGGAAAAGAACAACAGACTGTCCGTGTCCATGCAGTGCATGGCGGTAGATAACTCGTCGTTGGCGCGCAATTTGCTCATGCGTTTGCCGCGCGTGCCCCTGCTTTGCGCGCCAAAAGTCTTCGGACAGATGCGTTTGACGTACCCGCGCTCGGACAACGTCAAGATGTTATCCTGAGGCGGGCCTTCATCGACGTCGATGTCGGCCGAGGACGATCCGAGGTTCTCCAGAGACGTGCGTCTCGGTCTCGCGAACGCCTCCTTGGCTTCTCGAGCCTCCTCCACCAAGACGTCGATCACCTTGGATTTATCGCTCAACAATCCTTGAAAGTACGCGATTCGCTCGTTCAGTTCGTTCAATTCGGCGTCCAACTTATCCGCCTCGAGACCGGTGAGACGACGAAGCGGCATACCGAGGATGGCGTCCGCCTGGACGTCGGACAAGCCGTGCGTCTCGCGCAATTTTTTCGCCGCCGTGGGACCATCCTTTGACTTGCGAATAATCTTCACCACGCCGTCCGCGTCCGCGAGCACGGCGACGAAACCTTCGACGAGATGCTTACGATCTTGTGCCTTGGACAGCGCGAATCGCGAGCGTCGCTCGATCGTCTCCACGCGAAACTTGATAAACTCTCTGAGCAAGTCGCGAAGCGACATCAACGTCGGTTTGTTCTCCAACAGCGCAACGTTGTTGACGAAATACTTGATCTCGAGTCTCGTCTTTTTGTACAACTCCATGAGCACCTTTTCCGGATCGTATCCACGCTTGAGTTCGATGACGACGCGCATGCCATCGCGATCGCTCTCGTCTCGAATGTCGCTGATGCCGTCGAGCGTTCGCCCGTTGACGTGTTCGGCGATTTGTTCCACCAGACGCGCCTTGTTCGTTTGGTACGGAATCTCGCTGATGACGATGGCGTCCTTGGCTGTGCCGTTGGCAGTCTTCACGCGCTCGACGTTCGCGCGTCCTCTCAGAGTGACAGCGCCCTTACCCGTTCTGTAAATGTCCTTCATCGCGCTCTGGTTGATGATGACGCCGCCGGTGGGAAAATCCGGCGACGGCATGAGCGCGATGAGCTCCTCGAGCGTACACTCGGGATTCTTCGCCAACGCACACATCGCGTCCACGGCTTCGCCGAGATTATGCGGCGCCATGTTTGTCGCCACCGCCACCGCGATCCCACTCGAACCGTTGACGAGTAAATTCGGCACGCGCGCCGGCAGCACCACCGGCTCCATCTGACTCCCGTCGAACGTCTCCGCGAAACTCACGCACTCGCTCCCGATATCCGCCAAGAGCGCCTTCTCCGCCAATTTATTCAATCGACACTCCGTGTATCGCATCGCCGCCGGCGGATCATCATCCAGAGACCCAAAATTTCCGTGTCCGTCCACCAACGTCGCGCTCATCGAAAAATCCTGCGCCAGTCGCACCAACGCCTCGTACACCGACCCGTCCCCGTGCGGGTGAAACTTCCCCAACACGTCCCCGACGACTCTCGCGCACTTTCGATGCGGTTTATCGCTTCGCAATCCCAACTCGTGCATCCCGTACAGGATCCTTCGATGCACGGGTTTTAAACCGTCGCGCGCGTCCGGCAGCGCGCGTCCCACGATCACCGACATGGCGTACGACAGGTACGACTCCTTCGCCTCGGTCGCGAGCTCCACGTCCACGATGCGCTCCTCCCCCATCGCTCCCGCGTCGCTCACCGCGCGCGGCGTCGTCGCGCGCACGTAGCGACGACTCGGCGCGCGCGCGCCCAAAACACGTTCAAACGCTCGCGGCACATTCACGGGCCCTCGACGCGGCGCGGAGACGCTCGCGGCGCGAGACGACATCGCGCGCGCGCCGTAGACGGTGCTCGTCGTCGTCATATCGGCGAAAACGCGCGCGGTGACGGTGCGGTGCGTCGCGAGCGCGCGGCGCATGCGCAGCGCCCAATGAGGGGACACGTCTCGGAATGGGCGCGCGCAGACGACGACGCGCGCGGGAGAGATGAGCGCGCGATTAGCGCCGTGGGCGTCCATCGCGGAGTGGCGCGCCGTGTGCGACGCGCTCGCGCCGTCGACGTCGACCTCGTCGGCGTCGCGCGACGACGACGAAGACTCCGAGGCGGCCGTGGCGCGCGCTTTATCATCCGTGCGCGCGTGGCGCGCGAGAGGACGCGCGCCGCTCGCCGTCGAGACGACGGCGGCGCTGTTGGAGACGATGTCTCGCGATAGAGACGCGCGGCGGGGCGCGCTCGAGTCGACGCGCGCGGCGTACGCGATGACGCTCACGAGGTTGGTGAACGGCGTCGTCGACCCGGCGCAAAAGGGACGGTACGCGGCGCCCGTCGCGACGCTCGCGGCCAAGGCTGGATTGCCGAGAGAGTTGGTGGACGTTCGACACGACGCGACGCACGACGCGATGCCGACGCTCGGGGCGCTGCGGAGAGGGGCGAGACGGGCGTTGGCGTGGTGTCGACGGTGGTACTGGGACGAACAGAGACGCGCGTTCGACGAGGCGAAGGCGCGCGTGCGCGCGGGTGCGCGAGAGTTGTGCGCGTGTGAGGCGGACGCGAGAGCGCTTCGCGAGCGCGAGGGCGCGGGGAGAGGCGTGGAGACGAGCGATGAGGAGAACGAGGCGGAGGATGAGGGCGTCGGCGTCGGCGCGAGTTTTAAGAGCGTTCGCGAACGACGCCGCGCGGCATTGGGGCGTCTGAGTAGCGCGTGTCCGAAGGGGGCGGCGCACTTCATGGCGGAGTGCTTGTTCGACGACGGCGACGGCGACGACGCGTGCTTGCGCGTGCGCGACGAGGAGGACGAGGATGATGACGACGACGATGCCAAGCGCGTCCCGGCGGAGGATTGGCGACCGACGTTGGCGAGACTGTGTCAAAAGTGGCCGCGTTTGTTCGAAACCTTGTTTCTGCGTCACGCGGAGCGCGCCAAGCCCGGTGACCGCGCCGGATTCAGGGTCATGCTCGACCTCGCGGCGAGCGGTGAACTCGCCGCGCAGGGGCGACAACCCAACGTCGAGCGCGCGTGTCGAGTAGCGCTCGAACGCGCGAGCGCGAGCGACGACGGCGACGTCGAGCGGTGGAGCGACGATCCGGCGCGCGCGAGACGGGTCGCGAAGGCGCTTCAAAAGATCGCCGGTCTCACGAAGGATGAGATCAAGACGTCCAATCGCGTCGAGCCGACGCGAACGCTCGACGCGCTCGCGAGCGCCAAGGCGGAGATGGAATCTCTTCGCGAAACCTTACAGAGCGGTCGCAAGCGCAAGCGCGAGTCACCGTGGGAACGCGCGAAAAATTGGTCGCCGACGCCCATCGGCGTCGTTCCCGGCGCGAGTTTAGAAAAATTAGTCCTCGGCGTGCCAACGATAGCGCGAGGCGTTCGCGTATCGTCGGGCGTCGTCGACGTCGACGCGCGCGCGTTCGATTCGACGCGCGTCGACGACTACCCGACGCGCGATGAGACGTCGTTCGAGGAGGAGGAGGAGGAGGAAGAGGAGGACGAGGAGGATGCAGACCAAGCGCGCGTGGACGACGACGACGAGGAAGAGGACGACAGGGACGTCTCTGCCACGATAAACGTCGCCGGCGCGCGAGTCGAACTCTCCAAATCCCAACGCGCCTCCGTCGCCGCCTCCGTGGCGTGTCTGTTGTAATAATCAACCGCACTGTATTTTACGTTCATTTAATCACACTTTACGATAGACGAGCGCTAAATTATTCGCCGGCAACTCCACCGGCGACCGCGCGTCCGCCGTCAATCCCACCCGCGCCGCCTCCGCGTCCATGCGCTCGACGTCCACCAACCCGAAATTCACCGGATCCTTCTCCCGCAACTCTCTATCGAACCGCTCGTCCCCTTCGCTCGCGTATTTCCCGGCTCGCGTGAACGGACCGTACACGAAGAAAAATCCGTCGCTTCGCAACGCTTTTCGCGCGCCGTCAAACATGCCCACCATGGCGCGCTCAGAGCTGATGTGCACGACGTTCACCGCCAGCACGGCGTCGACTGATTCATCGTCCACCGCATCCACCATCGTCACCGCGTCTAACACGACGGGATCCCGGACCGCGCCCGCGTCCCGACAATTGTCCCGCACGGCGTCGAAACACCCGTCAAAGACATCCGTCGGCGCGTACGACGCCAACGACTCCTCGCACGCGCGCGCGATGGTGGCCGCGTGCACGCCCGTCCCACACGCGAGTTCGAGCACGTCGAGCGCGCGACGGCGCGCGCGCGGGTGCGCGTCGACGTACGATGCGAACGCACGGGCGATCGGTTCTCGATTTCGCATCGCCGCCGTCGACGCGCGCTGCACGTTGAATCGAACCTCGGCGTCCGTCATGACGCGTCAAGTCGCGTCTGTGTGACGTCTCGCGCGCGTCGGCGGCGTCGCTCGCGGCGCTCGGGAGCCTCGACGTCGCGCGCCGCCGGAACCACCGCAAAGTGGCGCGCACCAATCATGCGAAACCTACGCGTCGAGCGTCGACGCGCGACGCTTGAGCGACGCGACGACGGCGATGATGCATCGTTTCGCGTCCTCGGCGGCGCGTTCGACGGCGAACGCGACGCGTTTCACGCGCTGACGGCGACGACATCGCGCGCCGACGGTGTCGAGGAAATCTTCGTGACGACGCACGACGTCGCGACGGGCGCCGTGCGCGTCGACCGCGGACGCGCGCCGGTGTGCGAGACGCGCGAGAAGAGCGTCTGCGTCGGCGCGGCGTGTTGTTACGAGCCCGCGCAGTTTGCGACGGCGTTGGCGTCGGGTGAATTCATCGCCGCGGAGACGGGACGAGACGGCGGCGGCGACGCGCGCGACGAAGACGACGCGTGCGACGTCGTGGGTGAGATTCCACAGGGTGTCGTCGCGTTTGCGTGGTGTCCAGACGGTGAGGTGTGCGCGGCGTTGACTCGTGACGCGCGTGTGGTGGTGATGACGAAGGATTTTTATCCGCTCTCCGAGTCGCGAGACGACGCCGACGCCGACGCCGACGAGACGTCGACGCCGACGTTGACGAATGGAACCATTTCTTGGCGCGGCGACGGACGGTATTTCGCGTGCAGCTCGACGAACGCGCGCACGGGTGAGACGACGATCAAGGTGTGGTCGCGAGAGGGCGTCACCGTCGAGAGCGCGTGCGAGACGCGAACGGCGACGAGCGGGACGCCGGCGACGCTCGCGAGTCGTGGACGCGCGCCGCCTCCGCTCGCGTGGCAACCGCGCGGCGCGCTCATCGCGGCGGCGGGACGACTCGATGGCGATGAGAACGACTGCGTGGTGTTTTACGAGCGCAACGGATTGCGACGAGGCGAGTTTCGTCTGCCCCGAACGGGCGGCGGCGGCGGCGTTGAGATTACGAGTTTGGCGTGGAGCGCGGATTCCGCCGCGCTCTCCGTCGCCGTGCGGTACGGCGGCGAGAACGGCGACGCCGCGGTGCAGATTTGGACGCGTTCGAACATGCACTGGTACATGAAACACGAGACCAGGTACGACGCGAGCGAGGGGGACGCGCGCGCCGAGTGGGACGCCGAACGCGGCGACGTCTTGCGCGCGTACACGGAAAAGGGCACGATCGAACGATTCGATTTATATTGGGAGACGACGACGAGCGATCGAGGGACGTGCGCGGTGATCGACGGCGACGTCGTCATGCTCACGCCCATGCGTCGAACGCCCGTACCGCCGCCGATGTGCGCCGCCAAGGCGGTGTTCAGCGCGCCCGTCGTCGCGGTGGCGTTTCAACCGTCGTACGCGGCGAATCGCGGCGAACGCGTCGTCGCGCTGTGTTCAAACGGCGCGATCGAAAGCGTCGAGTGCGCGCACGGCGCGGATTGGGAGCGTGCGGCGGATGAGTTCGCGGACAGCGAACGCGCGGCGACGGGGTGGCGGTGGACGGAGAACGAAATTCCGTCAACGCCGAAATTTTGTGTCGGGGGCGATCGCGGGACGACAACGACGGTGGAATTTCTCGCGTGGATACGAGACACGCACGTGGTGTACGCCTCTCGTCGCGCCGACGACGCCGACGCGTGCGAGCTGACCATCGCGCCATTCGACGCTGCCGACGAAAAGTCGGGGACGACGATTCGCGTCGCGCCCGCCGTCGGCGCGTTGACGAGCGCAAACGGCGCCGTGTTCGCCGTCACGCGCCGCGCGCCGTCGGAGACGTACGTCGTCGACGTCTCCGACACGGCGAGCGGCGGCGGCGAACCATTCGCCGAGGCTCGTCTCGCCGAGTCCGGCGTCCCGACCGCTGACGCCGGCGACGAGTTGTTTAAAATCGTCGATGCGAAAGGTTTAGACGTCGGTGAACGGTACGTCGACGCGTTCGGTGGCGCTCCAGGCTCGGGTGCGCTCGTGACGCTGGACGCGCGAGGAATGCTCAGAATCGGCGCCTTCGTCGTCGCGTCCGGGGTGACGTCGTTCGCGACGCACGTCTCGAGCGCCGACGGGTGCGCGGTGACGAGCGCGGACGAGAGCGAAGCCGTCGCCGTTTCGGCGCGCAATCCCTCGTCGTGGACGCCCGACGCGACGCCGTCAACGCGCGTGGCGTACGTCACAAAGGATCATCGGCTTTTTGTCGCCGAGGTGGACGACGCGCTCGCCGACACGCATCGACGAGGACGAGACGACGGCGGCGCGCGAACCGGCGGGACGGCGGACGACGCGCACATAGGCAATTGGCTCATCGAACGCTCCGCCGCGGACGGCGCGCGCATGGGCGAGCTCGCGTTTAGCGATTTACACACGCGCATGCGTCGCGCCATGCGTCCCGAGGCGGCGAAATTCGCGGCGGACGCGGGGACGCGACAAGTCGAAGACGGCGCGCGCGTTGTCGCGTGCGTCCCGGGTTCGACGAATGTGGTGTTACAGATGCCGAGAGGAAATCTGGAGATCGTCTCGCCCAAGGCGTTGGTGTTGCCTGCCGTCGCGTGTGCGCTTCGAGCGAAACGTTACGCCGACGCGTACACGCTTGCGTCGAAACAGCGCGTCGACTTGAATCTCATCGTGGATTACGGGTGGCCAAACTTTTTGAGCGACGCCGACGCATTCGTCGCGGACGTTCGATCCGCGGACGCCGTCATGGAGCTCTTGGAGGCGTTGGACGAAGGCGACGTCACCGCGCCGGGCGCCGCGTACGCCGAACTCGCGCGACTCTACCCGCCGCCGCCGCGGGACGCGAAAGAAGAGGGCAAAGACGACGACGACGGATCGAACGCGACGACCAAAATGGATCGAAAAGACAAGGTACAGACGGTGTGCGCCGCCGTTCGACGCGCCATCGAAAAGATCGGCGCGTCCGGCGATCGATGGGAGTTGGCGGCGCTCACGTCGTACGCGTCCGGCGAAAACCCAGATCTCGGATCCGCGCTTCGTCGCGTCGCCGCCGCGCGTGAAAAAGAGCTCGATGTCGCGTCTTCGGACGACATCGCGGCGTCGGGGACGTGCGGCGGCGGCGTCGACGCGGCGGCGGCGTTGAAGCACTTGTTATTCTTGGTCGGCGGGAAGACGCTCTACTCGGCGGCGCTCGGGACGTACGACTTATCCCTCGCCTATCTCGTCGCGCAACACGCGCAGATGGATCCGGGCGAGTACGTCGCCGAGCTCCAAAACCTTCAAAACATGCGTGAACACGAGCGTCGCGCCGAAATCGCGCGCCGACTCGGGAAATACGAGGACGCCATCGTCGAGTACATGTTGGACGCCGATGTCGACCGCGCCGCCGCCGTCGCCGCCGAGCGTAAACTCTTCCCGCACGCGCTCGCCGAGGCGGCGCGATTACGTCTTCCGGACGTTCGTCGCGCGCTTCTCATCAAGCACGCCGAAAACTTATCAGAGAGCATGCGCGCGGAGGACGCCGCCGTGGCCAGACTCGCCGCGGGCGACGTCGCGGGCGCTCTGGATGAATATCGCGCCGGTACGTCGTGGCAACAGGCGCTCGCGCTCGCGGGACGATTGGGCCTGTCGTCGAACGAGCGCCGCGCCATCGCGGAGGAACTGTGCGAATCAATCTCCCTGAGCGATCCTCTCGCCGCCGGACGCGTCGCGGCGAGACATTTACGCGACATCGACCGCGCGGTGGACTTTTTCGCCGCCGCGCGCGCGTGGCGCGAGGCGAGCGAAACCGCGTACTCACACGACCGCGGCGACTTGATGGAGACGACGATCGCCCCCGCGTGCGCCGGCGCCGCGGAGGAATACTTTGAATCGTTCAAGGAGAGCAAGGCGAGAGCGGAAAAATACGCGGCGCGTTTGCGAGAGCTTCGCGCGCATCGAGCGCGCATCGCCGCGGCGACGAGTCTCGGCGGTGCGGATTGGTCAGAGCTCGGCGGGCGTCCGCGAGCCGGTTTCGGCGCGCCCGTCGGCGACGAAGACGCGATGAGCGAAGCGCCGAGCTTGGCGAGCGATATGAGCGCGTACACGGATCGAACGAGCGCGACGACGACGGCGAGCGCGACGTCCGCCGCGTCCACGGTGGGAGGCCGCAAGGCGAAAAAGCGCAAGGACAAGAAGAAGAATAACAAACGAAGCGGTCTTCGCGCGGGTTCGCCCACCGAGGAACGCGATTTGGCGTTACACGTCGCCGGTCTCGAACCTTCGCGAAGGACGCTCGAAGAAATCGGCGAACTGTTGGAATTGATGACCCTCTTGGGACACGAGGACGACGCGCGGTCATTACAACGCGTCGTCGGCGAATCCGTCGACGCGCACGCGCTCGCGAAGACGGACGCGGAGACGACGCTGAAAGAACTCGTTCGACGCGCCGAGGCGAATGGCGAACCGACGGCGGAGTTTGAACTCTCGCGACCCGCCGCGCCCGAGTGGAAATGGTCCCTCCTGCGCGCCCCGTGAGACGACCGTCGCGTCGCGTCGCGTCGCGTCGTATCGTGTCATCAGAAGACGCGCGTCGCGCACGAAACGCGCGTTGTAGTAAAAGACTTAGTAATTTTGATGATATTTCAAACGTGTGTGCGTCGAGTAAAAATCTGCGTCGTTCGTTCCTCGCGCCGTTCCGTTCCGTTC